>Ga0209282_1000584_pt1 | contig 17842 bp, 5 predicted proteins | sample Mtrugardesep15_FD_187529 | JGI IMG/M metagenome (GOLD analysis project Ga0209282, IMG submission 187529) | Root nodule microbial communities of legume samples collected from California, USA - M. trunc garden sep15 (SPAdes) (version 2) | ecosystem: Host-associated > Plants > Roots > Nodule...
TGGGTATTGGTTAATAAGACCCTACTTTTATTAGTTGTTTCATATTGCAAAAAAAATTAAGATCCTGCTAACACGTGTCCTTAATGCACTTGTTAAAAAAAACCAAAAGTAGTATTTTTGCATTAGAAACTATAATTTTTTTTTTAGAAAAGAAACTATAATTTTTAAACTCTTAAAAAGTTGAATTCTTCATTTTTCATTAATTTCCACCACAATATTTCAATTTTTTGTTCTCTTACCAAAGACACTCTCTAGCATTTACCTTTTTCTATATAGATTATGCTAACAAGTATGCTAGAAATTTTATCTTGAACATATAAACCTACCACATGTAAAAATAATAATTACACAAACCAAACAACGCATAACCCAACATTAAAATAGATTTTAAGTGAGCTCTAGGTATTTCTAGCCAAAAGTAATGGATTAATATATCCTGATACGGAGTAGGCCAAAGAGGTTGGTTGTGTTGGACATCACTTCGTTGTCTCGAAAGCGAGGGTTGTGTTCCTATGTTTAGTGGGAGTAGATAGGTAGTGAGATCGAAAAATTGTGTATCTTTAGGGAGTTTGGCTTAGTTTATTTATAATGGAGGGGAATGCCAGGAAGATTGATCACGTACTATTATCATGACGATCTTCAGCTGGATTCCCCTTGTATGTTTTTTGACTGTTGAGGCAATGAATGGAGATGGAACTTTAAAGTTTTAGAAGATCTGTTAAGGTCGACCTTCAAAGAGATCCTGAATGAGTTGAATCTTTAATTCTCGACAAGTTGAGCTATTGGTCCAACTCAAAACATATCCCATGATTAGTAAGATATATATACAAAGGCAAACATTTTCAACCGATATATATTTTGTAGTACATACTCCAATATTTATGTGAATCTAAGGTTAACAAATTTTGTTGATAGATGATCATACACAAAAAATTACATCACTAATCATCAATAATGATAATAGATTTCTTTAATTTTGTATAATGCAAATGTCTTTATGTCTTTACATAATCTAAAGACTATAAACTAATATTAAAAAAGTAAACGTCCTTTTTATGTTACCCACGGTTAATTGTGGGATATTTAGAAACCTACTTCACTTGTAGTGAATACGAAATAAAGAGATGAGCATTGCAATGCCGTAAAAATGGAAAAATATGATGAAGGAAACGTTGGATGCTAAAATGGGAAGATGCCTCCTTATTCCAATGCAAAGAAAACAAGCTCCATAAACTATGGCTTTGTAACTGAAAACAAGGAAATTCAACTCCTCGGAACAAGCATTCTTTGTCTTTGTAGTAGTACTTACTTTGTGAATTGGGCATGCTTCCATAATTTTCTTCTTATTTTGGACACACACTTCCAATGCTTGCCCCCTTGACCAATTGACTAGTATTATTACTACTAATGTTTACCTAATTTATCATCCATAAATTTCCGCAATGTACTTTGATTATGGTCAAGAGAGTGATCCCCATGCCTATCAAAACAAAAAGTTTGTGATCCCCATATATGTTACACATATAGTATGTTGAAACAAGCAAAGTCACAACACTGGTACTATATGAATATTAAGCCAATTAATGTGTTCCCAGTTTTGGTTCACAATAAGCAATCACCTTGACTCTTTTAAGAGTACATTCTTCATTCCAAAATTTTTACAGAATTAGTAATATTTTATGTTTTCTTAATTATTTAAAAAATATAATACATAAATAGTCTTTGTTTTCCATCTAAAATATTTATATAATTTTTAGGTTGCAGAAATTTATAGAGTGAGTGGATCATAACCTAATGCATGTCTTTTAACGTATAATAATTTAGTGATTTTTTAACTACGTAGTTTTAAGCTGGAATGGAGAACTAGCTCATCTATTTTTTTCTTATTAGAAAAATGTTACTACTAAAATGCAAAATTGTGCAACTGCATAAAAATGAGGAAAAAGGCTCGACCATCAAAAAGGCAACACATCACGTGAAAGTGTTTGTGAAAATTGTTGTGTTAATTTCATTTCATATTCAGCTCTCAAAATCTAACTCTAACATTGGTATTATTGGTCCGGTCCCACTCCCACGTGTGGATTGGTATAGGACTAAACAATGACCTAAACCTAATCCTAATGTTAAGGGTGGTTTTCTTGGGATTGGTATCAACAACCTGTCTCTACTAACTCACACTTCAATGTCTCACGTGCAAACAGGTTTCAATTCATCATCATGCTCATGTCACTCCATTCATATTTTATTTTTATATTTTGCTTCAAACACACGATTCAATTTTGGATGAATTGGATATCGATTGATGAGATATCATTTACCCACTCTCATGCCAGTCAAATTGTCTTTGGGCAAATTTTTATTTTCAAACAAATTACAATTCTTGCATCTATAGTATTAATAAGGCTAAACTGTATGTTTGGTTTTTTAACTATTTAGGTAGTATCGGTTTGGTTTCTTAACTAAAATTTGATTTATTTTGGTCCTTTAACTTTTCTCTGTTACACATTTTGGTCATTTTCCTTAGTTTTAATTCAAAAACGTTATGTTTTCTTCATCTTCTTATCCTCTTTTTCATCTTCATATCATCTCCATCAACATTCAACAACAAGAATCCCAGAAAAATTCCAGAAGAAAATGAAGAAAACTTAACGTTTTTGAATTAAAACTAACGGAAAGGACCAAAATATATAATGAAGAGAAGTTAAAGGACCAAAATAAATCAAATTTTAAATAGGAGACCAAACCAATACTAATTAAAAAGATAATTTAGCCTGTTAATAAGTAACGATCATGGTTTTGGATATGTTAAATGCAAGTTTGTTTGGTTATGCAATGATGAAAATATTTTTAACTAATTAATATGTACGATTGATTTAGCCAAAACCAACTTAAATATAAAGTGACTCATGTTTACTTATATTCTTTTTTGGTTACATGTTTACTTATATTCATGTTAAAAAGGATTGAATATTATATTCAATGCTAAAAATAAATTGTGGATTTAGATTTCCTACTTTGATTATGTGACCGTTATAATTTTAAGCCTTCGAATAAAAATAAAAATATTTGAGATGTTGAAATCTCAACTATGTGATCTTAAATCAATATTTGAGATTTACTACAACTTCAAACTATGTGAAAATATTACAGTAATATATAAAATATCAACGGTTGAAATATGTATAATTGTTTCAAGCTGAAAGTAACTTAAATATAAAATGATTGATTTACACTATTTGGGAGGTAACAAAATAAAGTTAATTTTATAACCCACTAGTTAAAAAGTGCAAAAATGAAACACCACAACATTAATTAAAATAAACTCCATTATTCATCAATTTGCCACCACAGCAACAACTAGGCAAACACTAGGTTTAATGACATTATCAAACAATTTGTTGATGATTAAGAAATTGACGGTGAATCACTGATGGGACGGGACTACATTATATTTATAATAATTTAGAAATTACAATGTCTTGTTGATTAAAACAGACAATACCTATATATAAAAATATGAACAATGCAATGATTTAATATATACTTTGAGAAGGTGAGATAATACTGTTGTCACGGGTGAAGAGGACCTACAAATGCTGATTATTCTAAGTATACAAATTTCAGAACAACTTTAAAAACAAAAAGGATGCTTTCATTTTCTTTGTGTTGGTTGAATTTGAAAATTTAGGAGTCAATAGTCAAAGAATTCAATGTCGTGTTTATTTTGATGGAACACATAATTCCAAATTCCAAAAAATAATTACGTAACCCTAGTTACTATATCTTCACAAGAGACAAAATCTTCCTTTTACTCCTTTACTATGTGCCTTTATTATTCATCAAATGCATATGTCATTATAGTGAATAAGAAACCATGAGAAGTAGCATACCTCAAATTATTCACATAAAAATTGAAACCCAAACAAGCTACAAATGCAAGCTAGACCAAGTGGTAATAAAGTCAAAACCTAAAATAAGTAGCCAATTTCCAAAACCATAATTCCTAAACCTTACAATTAGAATATGAATCCCATTAAGGATTTATTGTAACATTGTTAGTAAATAATCACATTGTTAGCCTTCTCTTCACATCAATATCATTCAATGAATCCTCTCCTTCTTTTAGCCAAATTCAATTCAATTTGCACAAAAAGCCAAACCTTATGTTTATATTAAGTTGTCACATTGTAACCAAAAAAGTTTTTTTTTTTGAAGGAACATTGTAACCAAAAAAGTTGTCACATAAGTTTGAATCTCAAATTTTTTTAGTCGGTGCACTATACATCAATTTTACTGTAAATATCAAAGACATTTTGGGCTATTTGCCCTACAATCTTAACTTCATGTCTTGTTATTTTTTATAATGAATAAAAAAAACATCTTCATGAAAATATTTTTGAAATGATATGATTTAGAAAATTAAAGTTGTGGCTACATACTACTAATTTCCACATGGGAAATAGATGCGAAAAAATAAAGCATCTATAAAGATAATTCATGAACCAACTTGGTAGATTGAAAGTAAATTTAGAGGCTGTAATTTTATTGTATTAAAAAAGACATTGTAATTAATGTGATAGCAATTCGATCAACCACAATTAAGATACACAAAACCCAATTAATGGTTTCAAATTTAAAAAAGTTGCAAATGGAAACCAAATGTTGGTTAACATTAGAATAGTAATCTCGCATGATCCAGGAAAAATAATTGTTTTCTACTACGACTGAAACAAAAATTCATAATCCAATATTTGATTAAATTTGAAGGCCTCTTTAACAAGATTATATATATCCTTCAACTTCTGAAATCATATAACAATAACAATAACTGAGATGCAATGCAACACATCTTAAACAAAGATGCTCATAGGTCCTGTCTTATTTGATGCATCTAATCCACGTTCAGCATTCCTAGTTCCTGTGATACAAACCCTGCAAATAATTCCATAAAAAATGTTAGTACCTTCATACACATCAAAAGATACTAAATAATTAAATATATAACAATGTTTTTTTATCACACCTTCTAGTATCTTTGCTGCCTGAATCCATCAGAATTGTCAATCTTTTTGCTGTCTTCATGAAGTCACTACAAAGTAATAGTTGCAACAAAAACAAACCATTAAATTAAGAACACCAATAAAATATTAATTTAATTTATACATTTAATCATAACTATTTCTAAAGTTAGACGCATGAGTGATTGTAATTAACCGACAATGTAAAAAGTTTGTGTCGACGATGCATATAAATTAAACTCATAAAATATTCATATTCGTATGGATAAAACGATGAAACAAGAAAAATACCTGAAGGGTTCTTCACCAGTTTGTTTAACAGCACCTGTTGCATCACGATAGAGTACATGACTCAACATCTCAGATCTTTCTATTCCAAACATCTTAGCCAGTTTTCTATACAGTTCTTCATAAGAACCAACACATGACAAGTCTAAGGTTCTTCCAACATCCTCTGACTCCAAGAAAACCTTACAATGACCAGTATCTAATCCAAGTTGCCAACAAAAGTCAGCACTAGCACTAGTGGTAGAAGATTTTGCTGGTGAAAACTGTTCAGAAATAGAAGATTGGGTAGTATCACTAAAAAACCACTTCTCTTTGTCCTTTTTCTTGGACAACAGCACATTATCACTAGAAGATTTTCTAGAGATTTGTTGCTCAGTGAGAATTGGTTGACCAAAAAGCAAAAATTGGTGTCTCTTATCATTATTATCAGATTTGATCTCCAAACTTCTCTTTTGAGAATTTCCTATAGTCAACAGACATGATATACTTTCTTTGCTCTTATTATCATGGTTGGTAGTTATGTTGCTAACGTTAGAAATCGTCTCGCGATTATTTGGAAACACACCTAACTGAAATTTGTTGTTGTTAAGGTGAAGATCCGATAAAGATATTCCAATTTGAGCATGCCTGGCTCCCTGTATGCCTGCGGCAGGAGCGTTATAATTATCCGAAGAAGATAGACAACACAAAGGGTTAAAAGGGTTGCCTGAAAATGTTGGTATTTGAAATTGGACAACATCGAGAGGGAAATCCGGATGTTGTGGAAAACGGAGTTTCTTCCTTGGTGGTGAGAAAGGTGCGAGATGAATCATCGACATGTTTGATACCAATTCAACCAACCATGGACTTACTCGCTTCACATTGTGTAGTAAATCTGGTTCGTCCCAAGTGACCTGCAGTTATGTTATTGCCATAAGTTCAATTAAGGTTGTCGTTGCATGACAAGCATTTCTTTATGATCAAATTGAGCTCAACTAAGGTTTGAATACAATCAAATCATCAAATGAAATCCCCTCTAGTCTTAAATATAAACGATAAGATAAATATATTTGGTCTTATATTTAGACCAAATACTTATGCATGTTTGCTTATATTACAGACCCGAGTAAACAACAAACATTAGGCATTTTAAAGTATAGAACAAGAGTATTTTTACATAGAAAAAAGCGATAAGTACAACCATAAATATATTCATGGATTAAGAACTACAAGAATTTTATTTACATAATTGTTTTTGTTTTTTTAACCATTCGCTTGTTTGAAACAATCGATAAGTACAACCATAAACAAGAGTATTTTACATATTCATGGATTAAGCACATGCTATCAAGAGCTTGACCAGTAGGTAAATATCAAATATTATTTCAGTTATTGTTCGAACTTAGGTAAGCTCAATCAATTCAACATTCAATATTTACTAGAAACTGGTTAAGCATTTGAGCAAAACCATAGGTTATACATTATACATATTATACACATATTAACATAACCAAACTCTAAAAAAGAGTCTTTCAATTCAAAGAAATGAACCTTAACCAAACAGCTTAAAAATATCATCAAAATTCAAATGAAACTTACGAAGAAATTGTTAAGGAATTGAATTACCACAAACATGTTCTCCTAAACAAAATAAAAAACAGAAAAAACAAATTCCAAACATAGAACAAGAGAGTAATAGTAGTAGTACCTGAAGAAGTCTCCAAGGCGAATTAGGCCAACGAATAGGATCAACAACCTGAACAGAAGAAATAGTTCCCATGAACCAACTAATCCTCGAAGAATCTTCGGTTTCGAATGGCATCTTAAACCTCATCCCAGAACACCATTGAATTCTCATAGCAGCTTTAACAGCTGAAGTCTTAATACAAAACTCAGGAGTACTTGCTCTAGGATAATAAACTACCTCAAATGTTTGATTACTAGCAGCAAGTCTCATAGCTTCCTTCACTGATTCACCACTCACTTTCACTCTTCCACCCCCCAAATTACCACCAACACCCCCCAACTTATTCTCCTCTCTCAAAAAAGCAGAAAAAGCACCACCATAAGGTCCAAGACCACAACTTCCATTACCAGAACTCCATCCAGAAGGTGTTTCCAATCCATTAACAATCCCTCGCTTCGCACGACGAATACCAACAAAAAGTTCTCCACTTTCACCTCTCAGAAACACAATAGAATCACCAGCAACAAGCTTTTTCTGATTCACAAAACTACTCCAACCAGTTGTTAACAAATGCCTCCTTGGTGTTCCTCTATAGATATGCCTAAACTTCCAAACCTCACCATGAACATCCTTCGCAATCACCGTCTGAACCGGTGGCTCAGCCGAGTAATCAAGCCGAGGAAAAATAGTTTCGGCACAGTATCTAGGAACAGAGAACCCTCCACCATTGTTTGCATCAGATTGTGTCAAAGTCTTTGCAAAAGATGCAGGCTTTTCTGAATTCTCCGAACCATCACCATCAGAATCATCATTTCCAAGCTCTGAATTTCTTAAAGGAATCAAAGTTATCTTTGAAAAGACTTCATCTGTTTCAGGGTCAGCTAAGAATTTCACAGAAGCCACTCTACAGAGGATGAGTGGTGGAATTCTGAAAGAATCTCCAAAATCAACGTTGGTTTGTGCATGTTCTGCATGCCCTTGTGGAAAGTAAAACACTTTTGTGTTCACTGATGGCATTTGAACCATTCCTCCAGCACATGCGTGCCATAGTTGTGGATCTAAGCTTTTCTCAGTTTCTTTCATTGGTTTGAAATTTTGATTACTCTGTTCTGTGGCAGAGAGAGAAAGAGAAAAAAAAGTTATCAAACAGTGACACAAACTTTCAGTGAATGAATGTTGTGATGAAATCAAACAAGATCTAAAATGGGTTGAAAGAATAATTAGAAACTAATAAGCACTTCTTTATATAATCACTTTTGATTTCAAATAAAAACAAAAAACCATCGAAATAAAACAGAGAAAAACAGAGTACTCTGTTTTTAACTTTTTTACCTTTAAGTTGAGTGAAAAAAGTGCAGTAGAAAAGTGTGTTGTTTGCTTCTTTAGCTCCACAAACGTGATTCTTCCAACCCCACAAAAGAAAGACAGAAACTTCAACTGTTTATAGAGAACAATTTGATTGAATTTTTTTTTTTTGCTGTTCTGAATTTTCCTTTTTTCAACTGTTTTCTATGTCTTTTGATTTTGCAGAACCTGAAAAATGAGATTGTGAGTATTCAATTTTATGAATCCAAACAATTCAGTACTATTGCTATGGTACAAGAGATTCTGAATCATACCTTGTTTACTTCATCAATAAGGCTCACGAGCTTCATCATGCAAAAGAACTTAACTTTTTAAGCTGATTTTTTTTTCTTCTTGTTTTCTTTGTCTTTTATCCTTTGGTTTTCTCTCAGATCTCAGAGAGAAAAAGAAGAAAGGGACAAGTTTTTCTCTTTCACAAGTCACACGGATACTAACTAGACACACTCCAATGCCTATTGTGCCTTAAATTAATCAAACCAATCCTATTCCTAAGCCAGCCAAACCAAACATTTTTATCATTAATTAATTTAGTAAAATTCATGAGATAGTTTTTATTTTTATTTTTATGCGTAAACTAAGTCGTAAACGTCATCGAAACTCTTACATATACGAATTTAGATGTACGTGTTTAATCTAATAATTTTAGTATTGTCAGTTAAACTGCATTTTATGACCAAATGAAATAGTCTTTATTAAGAACTTTTGGATAAGATGATTCAAATCTCTTTTAATTTAACAATAAATTTAAAGAAAATTCAACTCTAAAAATGTGACAGCGTTAAATCACTTAAAAAAAATTGTTTTGTCAACTGTGATTCGATCAATTTGAGAAATTAGTGATCATAATTACACGTAGAAGATATTCATTGAATATACAAAAATTTAAAATACTCCAAACAAAAGCAAATATTTTTTGGATCATATGTTTATACTAGTAATTGATTGACAATCCAAACAAAAACAAGAATACAGTAATTATGATGACATGACATGTTATGAAAAAGATAGTGGGTAATTTCCAAAAAAGAAAGAGATAGGTAGAGAAAGTTACCATAATGTGATGGTACTTTGTCAGAAAATGTCGCAAAGTTAAAGGAAAATAAAAAGGTGGGATTTGGTGATGTTATGTTAGTAAAAAAATGGTCAGCAGTAAAATTGATTAACACTGCTTGGTTTGATCAGTCTCTCAGCGTTAAACTCAACATCCCTACCACCACTGACTATATGTCTATGCCTGCAATAAGTCATAAGCTGACAAAGTAACGCATTTTAACATTTACTTTATTTAATGATCATGATAAATAATGTAAGTAAACTTGTTTATAAACAAAAGAATATAATAAAGGAAACTTGGTGTGTGTTGAGTTATTGTTTTCTAGTGGTTTTATTAGTGGAAACTTTGGCTTTTGATATTTTTGAACAAACATTTAATAAAAATTACATTTAGGATAAGTAAAAGTGGCGCGTATATGACACGCGTGGTGAGGGAGGTGGGGAATGGTTGTGAGAGAAGTGAGGGCCCACGATTTTTTGGTCGGATGATGAGGTGAGGTAAATGTGAAAGCAAACCTTCCTGGAAATGGTTGGCCTTAGGTGGACACTCACTCTAGAGTAGACTGTAGACTAGTATACTATTAATTAAAGAAAAAACAAAATCAACATTAAAAACAATACATAATTTTCGAAAACATATCTTTTTTTATAATTTCTTGACCAATGCCTTCGGGGTACTGGTTAATATTTCCTTTAATTAATTAATTTAAAGTTTAGATTTACTTTTTTTAATATATATTAGTAGTACTTATGAATATTTGAATAATATACCTCTTCCGTCCTGCAATAGATGATCCAGTTGAAAATTTGTAATTTTGACCTAACTTACTTTGACCATATTTTACTACTAGTATACAAAGATAAATAATATCATATGAGATGTTGTTAGATTCGTCTCGATAAGTATTTTCAAAATATCAAATTTTCATAATTTTTTTTAATATATTATTCAAGATATTTAAGCTCAAAATTATACATTAGTATGCATAATGAGGTCAACCGTGTCAACTATTATGAGACGAAAGAAGTAAAGGAGTAACATTTTTTATGATCACAAACATAAATGAATATTATTTGTTCACACAAATGAAAAAGTTTTATGGTGACACATTCTTTACATGGGATTCATGTACAAAGTATGGTCCTTCAAAAAAAAAAATGTACAAAGTGTGGTATTCACTTAAATTCATTCAATACAAGAGTCGATGTTTTAGAGAGTTCATATAATTTCTTTAAAATGTTTTATATTGTGAGTAATATAATAAATTTATAATCAAAGACACGACAACTAATTAACATAAAATTTTGACGCTCTTACTAATTGATGAGCAACAAAAATAGCTTGTCTTTTACCTAAACTTATCTAAAATTTCAGAAATTGAAATCAACATTTTACAATCATGAATAATTTTTTCAAACTCAATTTGGTTTGTAGTACTATGTCCTATGTCATGAGACATTAGAGTTTAGTTCATTTGACACATTTAACATCCTCATTTCTGCAAATCAAGTAATAGCTTCTTCAAGTCCTCATGCTTCTGCTTCCATTGGAGTTGATACACCTTGATACCATGTTGTCCTTGCCTTAATAAAGTGAACTCTAGAATCTTGATTGCACATACCTTCTCTTTGGTGGCTGCTCATGCTAGTATTCCTCCGTCGGAACTCCGCCTATTGCGCAAAATAATCTCTTGCAAGTAATACCGAAATGTGTTATTTATTTATAGAGTTAAATATGTTTTTTTTTCTTTTAAATATTCTAACTTTTTGTTTTAAAAATTTGATTTTTTTTTAACTTTTAGTCATTCAAAAGTTTTACATTATCATTTCTTGTCTCATTTTTTAAGTCAATTCATGTGTATCATTTTAAAATTGTAATGAATTCTTGAAGGATTCTTTAGAATATTATAATAATCGCTAAAAAAATATAATTTTTTAACAGAAGATGATTTGAATATGAATTTTTAAGCTAGAAAAACATTAAAAAAATATATTTAATTCATCTCATGTTAAAATAAAACTTAAACTTTTGTAAGAGAAAATTTTATAATGTACTAAACATAACTGGTAATAAATTTAAAATTTCGAATGGTACATATAAATTGACTTAAAAGTGGTGATGTAAAACTTTTGGGGGACTAATAGCCAAAGAAAATATTCTGGGAGACTAAAAGGAAAATTTGAAATATTTATGGGGACAAAAAACATATTTTTAACCCTTATTTATATGTGTTGATTTTTAAAATTTAGAAGATTGTGATTGATTGATGATGCAATTCTTTTTACACATAAATTGAATTTTTATTTGTTTCATATTAGAGTAAATCACACCCTCATTCCTTAAGAGAAGTTTAAATTATACTTCCCTCCTCTCTTATGTTAAAATATACACTCTCCTCACTTGAAAAGTAAAATATATACTCCTCTCTCCTATTAGATGCTTGAATTACAACTACCTCCCTTAATATATGCACTACAGTTTAATCTATATTTTAACATAAATAAATATTTTTATAATATATACTAATTTTGAATCATCGTTTAAAAAAAATTGTTTCTTTATAATTTAAATGTCAACGATAATTAATCTTAAAATATTTTGTTATTAATTTTATAATTTGTAGTACAAAATTCACTTTTAAATAACTATACTTAATCGACTTTAGTAATTTCTCACATATTTTAATTTTATTTTGAGTTGTTTCATATTTTATAATAGGGTTTAAAACTATATGTTAATCAAATTGTGAATAAAAAATAGCGAAACATATGTATTCAAAATTTGATTATATGAAAAAGGATCTGCAATACTATTTTTCTTCGAAGTGCGTTAGATTTTTTTTTGGTTAGATTATTAAAAATAAAATAAAAAATTATTAAGGAGTAAAGTGTAGATTTTAACATAAGAGGAGAAATGAATGTCATTCAAGTTTTTCTCAAGGGAGCAGAGTAAAACATTTTTTAATATGTTTTGAATAAGAGGGAATGAAAATGTATGTTTTACATAAGAGATGAGGGGAGTATAATTCAAACATATTTGAATGGAAGGTAGTGTACTTTACTGTATATAATATTATCTTATAAATATTATATTTAAAACAAATACTTCTAAAACAAGGGTCAATTTCAGTTTGTTTTACTCTCATATTAATCTCAGCATTCTAATTATACTCTCTTAATATATTATATGTACACCTTCAAAAAAAATTATATATACATTACTCACATAAATGATATTTTTTTAACAAAATAACTCATAAATATTCTCTTACATGGATATCAAATAACTTATAATTTGTGACAAAGGAAATATTTTCGTTTTCTTTTATATTTTCCTTTTTATCTCTCTCTTGATAAAATTTATTTCTCTCCCTCGTATACAACATTATTTTCCTTTTTTATATATAAAAAAATATATCATTTTCCTTTCAAGTATGTTTGTTAGTCCAAAATGAAAAATACTAGTAATATCAATATTACAACCACTATTTGATTTTGATAACATACCAAATCAGAGAAGCTAGCTTCACTATTATTTTTGTAAAGAAGAGAAAGCTAGCTTCACTTGAAAGCAAAATAGAACAACAACATAAAAAAAATTGAAAAACAATAATAACATTCAATTAAGGACATAAAAATCCTCCCTAGAAGTGAAAAAGAAGTAATACTTGAAAATTAAATATAAAAATAGTTATGAGCAGGCACAAACCGACAAAATCAATAGGTACACCACAAATGGAAAACCACCAACGTATACGATATATAGCTAACCGGTAAATAGTAACAAAATGGCAGTGCGTACATAAATAATTAAATATAATCATATAGGTATATATATATAGGTGATGGAATTTTGGTAAGAGTTAAAAGGAATAACTTTCTGAGTTGTTGCACCATAAGCATAGGAATCAAATCAATCACATATACTAGAGGCTCAAATTACCAACAACAGGTGAAGCTGCTAACATCAATCTAATCTATTGAAATAAATCAGGGTCTATTGTTATAAACAATATTTATGTCGTTTAAATAAGCTTAATAATGTCTTTATATCCATATTGAGAAAGAAAAGACAATGAATACAACGTCAAGAAAAACATAAACAAAAGAGAAGGCAAAAATAGTCAAAAATATAGCCAAAAAGATGTGGTTTGGTTTGCATTGGTTGGTTAAGAATCAACATTGATACCGACACACAATGTCAAGACAATTAAGACATGAAGATGATATGATAGACACATGGAGGGAAACGATGTCAATGTTGAAAAAAATGTTTGGATAATAAATAAATCATGTACAGTAGAAGAGAACCCCTTTGCCCTAGGTCTCATTCTTATCTTGTACTCAAAGGCCAATGACTTCTTGACCTATTTTGCCGTCCGTTGATTTATATGTTGTTCTAAAGAACTTCATCCATTCATAGTTATAAGTTAGAGACTTTAATTACCTTGACTTTTTCTTAAAAGTTACACTATTGAGATTTACTACCAATTTATTATACATGAAAAATGATAACACTGTGTTTCTCCGTTTAGATGAATAAATGAAAACGGGAGCGATTTTTAAGAATTAAGAGTGAAAAAATGTTCATTTATAAATTTAAGAAGTAAGAATATTGATACACCTCAATTTATAAGTGTATCGTAGAAGTTTTCCATTATAATATTGTGGTCACATTCTTAGCCAAATTGTCTTAGATAAGTTTCTTGATTAATAACCTCTCTCTAAAGTAGAAACTGTCTCATCCTAGTCTCATATTAACATCTTTCTTATGTTATACTACTAATTATTTATTTATTTATTAAAGGGAGGGGTTAATTAGTTTAAGGCTATAGTAAGGTAAGGTGCTCCATCAAAACATACATACATGATACATCCAAAAGGGCAAAAGAATCCTTTTTGGTTAACGAAAGTTGTCAAAGAATTATGTTACGGTTCCTTCCAAGACCAAATAGGACCCATGCATAAGACAACATAAGGGAAATGGGGTCCAAAATTGACATATGAACATAACTTTCGTCATTGTTTTGTGACAACCCCAAAACAAATACGAAAAAAATGGAGAAATTTCAATGCCAAAACAAAAAAGGGTGTCATTGTCCACTTCTTGATTCTGACAATGAAAATTGATGAAATCATAAACTAGTTAGCTCTTAATATATACATGTGTGTCGGTATATATATGTAAATATCTATCCATTTTCGATTGTTAAGGGAGAGGCTCCTCTTTGGTGGAAATACTCTGCAGTATGCATCAAAACCCTTAATTACACTTTCTCTCCTTTCTTAATATTAAAAATACATTATCTCACTTTTATAATGGATAGCCAAGATCACATTTGCGGAAAAAAAAAATGGAGTTTCATGAGAGAGCGTGTGATATGAAATTGCTAAAAAAATTGGACTTGTATTTTATGTTGTAGGAATATTATGGAATTTAACATGTTGTCTATCACAACCAATAATTAAAGATCTAACGTTTTGTATTTTAAATTTGGTCGCAAGCAAGAAAATTATTTTGACCATTGGTTTAAGATGGGGAGGCTGAGATCTGTTACAACATCTTGATATAACGATGGGAAAATTCAATTTTAAAAAAATCTACATATCATCAGAAAAATTTGACATAGAATGGAAATATTTTGTCTCGAATTTGTTGGTGGCATTAGCCTCTACATGATGATATTTGTCGATGCCAATAACTTTGATAGTTCAACGAAGGAAGCAAAAGTTGAAAATAAAGGAGGAAATCGATGTAATTTTTATAACTTAAAGATTAAAAAAAATTGGAGATCAACTTTTTATAGTTCAATAAAGGAAGAAGAAAATAGATTATTTTTTAAAGATTTAAAAAAATATTGGAGATCAACTAGTCCCTAGATATTTTTGTTGGATGACCAAAATGTCTCTTACATTAATTAGTTTTAATTTCATGTGGTTAACTACATGACAAATAACATGTCACGTTCCTTAAAAAAAAATAACACGTCACGTTAAATATATCACGATTCCACAACGTCCAAAAAGAGCAAATTGTGTAAAAACTTAGACAAAAGAACTGATATGTTCAGGTTTATTTTAGTAAAAGACAAAAAGAAGTGTATTTATTATCTTGATGACTAAACTAAGCTCTGTTTTTTAAGAATTTTAAGTTATAAATACGAAATTTTCACCGTCCTTTAATCGTAGTTAATCTTCATCGGATAATTTATAAGACACTTAAAATGATTTATTCTTGCTCAATTTAAAAAGAAAAAAATCATATGCAAGAGCCAACCACTTAGATAAAGATTTAAGTCATTTACCAATTTTTTTCAAGGAAAGTCATTTACCACTTTAAAATATCGAGGGATGCTACAACTTTTTTATGTCTATTTATGGTATAATTTTTAACTCTCCTAAAAATGTATGTTAAAGATTTTAAAAAAGTATAAATTTTATATTTTAAAAATTTGAATGAATAATTTTCGAAACAAAAATACTATATGTATATTATTTAACATGCACGCAAATATTTACTAGTTAAGTTAAATCTATAGTGTATTTAAAAAAAATAAAAAATTAAATCTATAGTGTGACACAACACATGTGGCAGAGACAACATTCCCCATGCACGTGTAGAAGATGTGGCATGCATTTGTTGGTTGAAATAATAGCTGTTCCTAGTTGGCATGAATATGAAAGGTGTAGTGTAGGACCCCACCGTCATGGTTATGAATGATGACAGAACAAACAAACATGCATTGCATTGCATGGGATTTGGATTAGGGACACGACACATACTCTCTCTTCCTCTCTCTCAGGAATCTCTGTCGTTGTGGTTCTGTCACGTCACGAGAGAGACGGAGAAACAAGCAAGAGCACCTTCAATGGAATTGAATTTTTATCTCACAATTATACCCTTCTATAATATTATTTAAATCTTTAATTAAAAAAATCAGCTATATTTCATAATTATAGGAATAATTATTCCACTAAAATAAGAACATAGGCTAAACCTATTTTGGTATATTTTAAAAAATCTATAACTCAAATACGATCAAATAATCATATACTTTAAGCACGATGGAAAAGTGGAAAAACAAACATATTAATACCCGTCTCGACGATAGTTAATAATAATTTTGGTGGCACCGTTAATGTATTATTTAAAGAGAAGTGCTAATATTTTTTTAACAATTTCTCTAATGCCCGTTTTTTTTTTGTTTAAATCACTGTAAATCTGTACTTTAATATTAGAACATAAAAAAGTGGTGGAATATACCTTAATTTCATCAAATAAAAAAGTGAATGCTTGAAATAATGTTTAAAAAAGAGTGTTGCTACCAGGGGCGGTTTCACCGCCCGGCGACCCCGGGCTCGATCGATAATTTTTGCACATTAGATCCAACCTAAAAGCCCATTAACACACTTACAGAAAGAAAATTTTGGGAAAATTCTGAAAATTCTCACACGCAAATAGGTCTCAAAAAAGACATTTACCTCTTAATTTTATTTAGCACACTATTGACGAGTTCACCTCTCTTATTTTAACGGGTTAATTGTTCAAATTGACCCTGTAATATACATTATGTCTGAAAAATGACCTTGTAAAATACAAAACATTTATTCTAGCATTGTAACTTGAATTTCTTCTTATTTTTGACCACCCTTTAATATACGCATAGTCTAAAAATGTGACCTACAAGTTGAATTTTTTCACTTATTTTTTCATACATGTTTAGCACGTTAAAATATAGATTTACACAAAAAATTAAATTTCTTCGATCAGGGATAAATTAATTAAGAATTTTTATTTCCTAATAATTATGAATTTCTTAAACAATTTATAATTAATTTGTATCTCGTTTAAAAACTACAAAATTTTATTGTAAAGGTTCTTATCATGTTCTAATCATGTCTACAAAATTATGGAACTAAATTTGACTTGTGAGCATACGCTTACGCGGAACAATATTTCAATTTTACATGTTTTGGTTGAAAAATCAAAATAAATTTAAACGACTTCGAAATGCTATGAAACTTTACAGATCCTTTTTATGTATTTTTATAGATGTCTTTGCAAATAATGAGCTCAAAATTCAATTTATAGGTCGAGATTTCCGTTGTTTTGTTTTTTAAGTTTTTGACACTTTAAAAATTCATAATTAATTTGTCGTTTGTCGAAAATTTATAATTTTTTTGTGTAAAGTCATATTTTAACGTTCTTAACTCACCTCTAAGAAATCATGAAAATATTCAATCTCTCGGTTGGTTTTTTTGACTTCGCGTATATTACAGGGTTATAAATAATTAAAATCTTGAATTACATGATCATAATACATGTTATTTAATTACATGGTCAATTTTTAGACTTCACGTATATTACATGATCAATTTCAATTAATAACCCTATTTTAAATTGTACTTTTGTTGACAAAATGAGAAACCTCTTTTATTTTAATTTATGACT
>Ga0209282_1000585_pt1 | contig 17839 bp, 7 predicted proteins | sample Mtrugardesep15_FD_187529 | JGI IMG/M metagenome (GOLD analysis project Ga0209282, IMG submission 187529) | Root nodule microbial communities of legume samples collected from California, USA - M. trunc garden sep15 (SPAdes) (version 2) | ecosystem: Host-associated > Plants > Roots > Nodule...
TGAAGTCTCTTTCTTGTGTGATTGAGCAAAGGAAGTCTCTTACTTGTGTGTTTGAGCAACTTGTAATTTGATATTACATTTTAGTGAAACTCTCCTTGGAAGTGCAAGGGGGACAGGACTACTTCCAGTTTGTGGAAGGAACCTGTATAAAATTGTTTGTGTCTTCTTTCTTTCTTGCATCTGATCTTTATTCCGCTGCTGAGACTCTGAACTCTAATTAGAGTCTGAACTCCATCAGACTCTGAATCCTGATAACAGTGCTATTTTTCGTAAGAAAGAAACGTTTTTGAAAACACAATTCAACCCCCCCCTTCTTGTGTTTTTCCCACCTTCAGTCTTACCTGCTTTAAATCTTAGTGTTGCAGCAACTTCATTTAATTAAGAACTGTTAACGTTAATGTCGATCAACAAACTCTTGTAGACATTTATATTTTAATGAGAAATTAGTTTAAACATCATAAGAGCAACTTTAGTTGTTCTAACATTACTCCAATTTTCTTTCCAATAATTAATGTATCATCAACAAAATGAAGATGGGAAACTTTGAACTCTTCACCGTTCCCTACTTGATAGTCACAAAAACATACACAACCTTATTGCTTTGGTAAACAATAAATTGAGACATTTAGCAACATTAAAAAAAAATGGAGACAACGGGTCCCCTTGTTGAAGACCACAACCCATTGAAAATTCAAGAGTTAAATACCAAGTACTTTACTTATGTGTAGTAAATATCATCAATCTTTTAAATCCAAATATCAAAGTATGGTTTTAATTGACATATAGTTTTCCTAATAGTTCAATAAAAGTAAATCATTTTTTATCAAAAATAAAACAAAAAGAAATCTTTTAACACAAATAAAATAAATTCACTTTACCCCTGGAGAACCTGGGTGAGATGGTAAGAGACATCATTCAATTTAACCAAATATCTTGGGTTTGAATTCAACCCTAAGCATGCAGCAGTGTTAAATCTTTTGAGGGAGAGCGTTGCAGTCCTGCTTGGCTTGATAGGTTATAGGATCTCTTCATATTCAGATAGAGGTGATAAAACAAACTACCCGACCTGTTTAGGTCTGCTCCTAGCAGGTTTCGAGTTTTATCAGGTCGGGCCAAAAAACCCTATTTAAACATGCCCTCTAAACAATGTAAAAACTCCCTCTAATTAACACCCTACAACATTTTGGATTTCATAACTCAAACAAAGTGGAAAAATAAACTCATATTTTGAAGACTAAACACTTTATTTCCAATGCTAAGGAAAAGTACTCTATAACCATGTTGTCCATTTTAATATTTTAAATCCAAATATCAAACTCTGATTTTTAAAATATAGATATACTATTCCTAATAGTTTTTTTTAAGGAATATTCCTAATAGCTGTATAAAAAAATCCTAATAGTTCAATAAAAGATTTTTATCAAAATAAAAGTAAATCTTTTTTTACCAAAATTAAATCTTTTAAGGATGGTAGAAATATTGGCAGAATATTTTTTATTTTTTCTAGGATGGTAGAAATATTATTGTCTATCAGTAAAAAAAAAATCGCCGTCGATAATAAAAGACATGTCCCCTTTTCCTTAAAAAAAAAGAGAAGATATGTCCCCTTTTTTGAAACTTGATAGACAAGTTTTACAAAAAAAATAAAATTAGGGCAACAAAAAAAGTAAATCTTATTTATCAAAATAAAAGTAAATCTTCTTCATCAAAATAAAATTAAACTAAATCTTTTAACACATATAAGAAACGCACGTTGGTAAATCCTAGTAGTAACAAAAAAAAATTCCTAATAGTTCAATGTAAGATTTTTGTCAAAATAAAAGTAAATATTTTTTATCAAAATAAAATAAAATAAAATCTTTTAAAATAATGCACGTTGGTGGAAATTTCCTATTGATTTTGTTTCCCAGCTATAACCCCACAATCCTAATCTATAAATACATATCTCTCTTTAAACCCTTACTTCACTCTTTGTTTTTGAATATCACAGCACAAACTATTCACAAAAGTCTAGTCTTTAAAGATCGTCTCCACCGTTAAGGTAAAAACATGTTGATCTTATATTCTTATGTTTGATTGTTTTAATGCAAATGCTATTCTTTGTTCTTGTTTTAAGTGTTTGTTTTTTGTTTTGGTATGTTCTTGTATTTGTTTGTTTTAACGATACTTGTTTTACTCTTCTCTTTATATGCCATGCCATTATATTTAGTGTATATTACCATTCAACTTGCACCCAGAAAGAAAAGAACCATTCAACTCATCACAACGTTTTATGTCGGGATGTTAGCTTTGATAATCCTCTAATATTTCTTATATTCGTTATATTTTTATTTTTCTTACTGTATTATATCTTTATGTTGTTAATATTTCTTATATCCTTTATGCTGTTTATTTTTCTTAGTGCATTGAAACCTTAGATTTCGACTGTTATTTTTTTCGTTCTTACTATACTTTAACGTTACCAGTATTATATTATAATTCTTTTAAATTTTTATTTTATTTTATAAGACTCACACAGGTATTAGATTTTTATAGGACTCAGCAAGAAAAGGGGCATTGTTATTATTTAAGAAAATTGATTCAGAATTTTTGACTAGTTTTTCTAACTGTTATCTTTTTCTTTAAATAATTTGTAGAATGGGTCGTGCAAAAATACCAATGAAATACATCCAAAGTGCGAAATCCCGCAAACTAACATTCAAACAGAGAAAGAATGGATTAAATAAGAAAATTTCTGAATTTTGTAAGAAGTCTGTAGCAAAGGCTTGCTTTATTGTGTATGATGGTGATCATGCTAATGTTGAACCAATGACATGGCCAGAAGACCTTACAAGTGTAAACTCCTTGCTTCAAGAATATCATAATCAAAAGATTGAGAACACTCCGAAGATATTTGATGTCAAGGACTACTTTGAAAATAAGAAAGAAAAGGTTCAAACAAAGATTAACAAAGTGCGGAGAGATATCCTCAGTAACATCTACCCAACTTGGCATCCACATTTTAGTAACTTGGATGAGAATCAACTTAGAGACTTCATTGCTACAATAAATGCTAAGATTCAAGCTTGCAATCACAAAATTAGCATGTTGAAAAATATGCAACAAAGTGAAACTTGCACCTTGGATATATGTGAGATGATTGATTTTTCTGATCTTGGTGATTTTCCTCCTAGTTCACCATCAAACCAACTTAGCGGGCTTGCGGAGATGAATGACCAAGTTGTTAATCCTGATTATACAAGTGAGATGGTGGATTTCACAAGTCTTGGTGATTTGCCTCCTAGTTCATCATCAAACCAACTCAGTGGGCTTGTGGAGAGGAATGACCAAGCTGTTAATCCTGATTATATGAGTGAGATGGTGGATTTCGCTAGTCTTGGTGATTTACCTCAAAGTTCATCAACAAACCAACTTAGTCAACTAGTTGATCTTGATGACTGGATAAATCAACTAGAAGATGGTGTTTTGTGCTGGGATTGTCAACCTGATCAGTTTGTTTGGAAAGATCTTTCTTTTTAATCTCAAAAAGAAGAGGATGGTGCAAGTTTTGATGGTTTGAAACTAGCTACTTGTTTGTATTTTGTTCTGAGTATGTCTAGAGAAATTGCATTTATATTGACTTTAGTTTAAGTTTTCTATGTTTGTGTTGTGAACTTGGTTTTATGTTCTTGTTTACTTTAATCCATAGAGTTGTTTAATTTAAGTTTGTGTCAGGTATTCATTTGATCCATCAACAGCACATATAATTTATGTTCTATAGATATATTTTGTTAACAATTGCTCTCTAAGGATGAAAGAAAAGTAGATATACGATTATATTATGAACATCTTCAGTATGAAGTTAATAGGAAATCAACTGCTTAAGATTTAACAACTTATAGTTCATCACACACAAACACAAGTATTTTATCATAATCTCAACCGTTGATTGAATCAACAGTTACAACTTAGCACTTTAACCTCTAAAGTATAGGTCTCACTTTGGATATACAAGACACATGAATAGATTGTAAAACTCTGAGAAGTATATTAAGAAATAAATGGAATAAGAGGCCGCCTCATCTTACATATAAATAATTTAGCTTTGTTTACTTTGCGAAAACATTCAATTTTCATTAAAAATTTGTTTTAGTTTAACTCCTTAACAAAGAGAAAAGAGACTCTTGAAGAGAGTCATTCTGATGGAAAGACGATAAAGTCTTAGCTAGGAATGATGCATTTCTGGAAAGATTGAAAACAGTTCTTTCTACATTTTTATTGTTTCAGGAAATGCAAGAGAATTCTTCACTTCAAAAATCTCTTTTCTCCGAGTTAACAAGTAAAACCAACACAAGTTTTAGGGAACGAAAATAGAAAATGATTTCACAAATTAAGTTTGTAGAACTAGATTTCAGTGAAGAGGATAAGTTTTTTTAGACAACCAGAGAGCCATAATCAAAGTGGCGTCCTTAAAACACTACAGAAAGATACAATGAATCGAATTTGCAATGCACATATATAAATGCCCAATCCCAAAAAAAATTAAGATATATCCATCACCATCATCATCAATATAAGACAATTAACAAGTCAATCACATCAAAAGTTAAGGATGAATGCAGGGAATCAAAAGCGAGAAGATCATAAATAGATTCTGAAAAGAAAGAAGCAACGCGGAGTTCATAAATCTTGAAAAGGGAAGCATCCTAGGGGGATGAAAATGTTCACTTCAATCCGGCACGGTTGTGGTGGGAAGAAACAAAATGGTGACTTGAGTACATGAATGCAGAAAATTAATGTTGAGGTGAGATTGCTGCAGTGAAAGAGGCAATGGCGGGGATGGTGAGTGCAACAAAGGTATGATTGTCAAAGTGTCTAACCAGAGACGATGATGTTGAGTGGAGATATCGTTCCTAACACCAGTAAAGAGGCTGTCTGAGGAAGGTTGATAAATGCTCAACTGATGTACGCGCATCACCATAGAATGTCATTGTTATTGTCATCCAATACATGGCAATAATCTTTTACACAAAACATATATGATTCTTTATTTGTTTCGTTAACCCAACTAGAACGCAATCCAGATCCGCGTTTTCCTTGAACTAGATTTTTATAAGGTCAGCGCCTGCTTTTAAGTTTTTCTCATTTCAAAGAATCCGGAGTAGTTTTCTAGTGAGATAAACTTCAACTTCTCTTTCAACTTTATTTCTTCTTCGTTTATTGAGGAGGGGTGGTTTTAGGTCATTTTTTGACTTAGAATCACCCCTCTACGTCTTTTTTCCCTTTTCTTTCAATCTAAATAAGTGGTTTTCACATAAAGCAAGTTTTTCTTTTTGTGATTTCGTCGTCTTGTCGGTGTTTGATTTCGCGTCTTGTCGCGGTGTTCGTTTAGTTCCTATTGAAAGATCGACATCAGGCAATTACAAATTCAATCAATGATTTGGACATCAATGTTGCAGATCCGGAAGCATGAGTATTTCGGTGACTTAGATTTTATCATATTATCTGTAGGCATTTTGTCGTTGTATGCTATTAACTTGGATGCTGTGAGTTTGTTCGCAGAGTCATCCTTTACGTTTTTAGCTATGTTTATATATGATGTACTCTATCGATTTGAATAAATGAATATCGTTTTGCTTTTGTCAAAAAAAAACTTTATTTAATTGCTCAACTGTGCCATAGAAGAATTCTCTTAAACATGCACATTTCCATCGAAAAGGCTCCTTTCAATTTGACAGTGTATGACTGTATGCCATAATGGTACTAAGCTATCAAATTGTTATGACACCAGATGATTTTATGCTCAAAAGCAGAATGATATTGGATACAAAGTAATTCCTATCCGAGAATGGAAGATACTTTTTGCTATATGCTTCTACAAATAAAGAACAAATCTAGCACGCAAAAACACATAAAAATGAAGACAAATATTTACTTTTGAATCATGCCTATGTTCACACATTGAGTGATAAATATGTCCAATACTTTCTCAAATGTATGTTGATTGCGTTCCTAAAATCACATGCAAAAACACATTAGTTATTTATGAAACACATACTCAAGACACGGACATGACACACACGTCATAATATTTTAAGAAAATGACATAATTCATTGTAATTATATGGGTCAGTGTCTGACACGATACATATGCAACGACAGCGACGTCAAGACACACCTAATACAAAGAGCATCTTGTATTTAATAGTCTAATAGGATTTTGTTATTATTGAAGTACATGAAAAATGATGCCAGAAATGAATCAATAACACTGCAAAACTAACCCAAATAAAATGTAAAGTTCGAAACCAAACTTTGAACAACAAAAAAATACAAAAGAAAACAAATTTAACAAAATGAAAACCAACCTATTTTGGGGTTGATTATAAAACCTTAGAAACCTATTTTAAGTCAAAGTTTGAATACATTCTAATTTTCCTAATAGTTCAATATAAGGAAAAAAAAAATAGCAAAAAATAAAATGAAAGTAAATCTTTTACTTTTTGAAAACTCGATATTTGGTCTATGATCGAAGGATCTAATTTTATTGTCCACTTGCTGAGACCCCATTTAAAGTCCAATCAAAGCTCTATATGAATTAACTCATCAAAATTGACATTGTGGGGAATCAAACCTAAAAACTTGAGGAGTAAATTCCAAGATTTCAAGCCAACATCAACATAAAAAACAAATGGATTAAATAACACAAATGGAAGATATTTACGGTTGTATCCAATACAATAAAATAAAAGTAAATCTTTTACCCAAAAAATATAATATAATAAAAGTAAATCTTATAATTATTTGTCAATTGATACAATACAATTCTATCAACAAAAAAAAAAATTAACACAAGACGATCTATTTTATTATAACTTGATAGACAAGTTCCGTAAAAAAAAACTTGATAGAAAAGTTTTATACCAAAAATTAGCGCAACAGAAATTTGTTTGGATATTTACTTTTTTTCCCAAATCAAAAAAAGATTTAATTTATTATTTTATTTTATTTTTGAAGAAGAGAGTTAATTTATTTTCAACATCTCATTGATCAGACTATAACCCTAACCCTTATATGATATAAATACATCTCCCTAACTCATTTTAGATATGAATTATCGCTCTCCATACAATCATTAGAGAAAGTCTTACATGATCGCACACATTTGAGCACAACATTTAGGTGCGCAAACACACAAAAATGCATATCAATTACTAATTATTTAAAAAATATACATTATATAATTCTTTCCTCTTTCTATCTTTTCTCAAATATGTGTGCGCGCCTAACTAGTATGTAAGTGTGTGCCTAAATAGAATGTCTAAAATACTTGTGATCAACCAAGTATTTTTCCAATTGTTAACCATGCTAGCTTTTGAAAAAATACAATAAGTAGTATTTTCAACCAGAGTATAACGACATTTTGGCCAAATATTTGCCTAAACAGTCATAAATTTTCTTTAAAATGTTTTTGCCCCAAAACTATTCCTACAAAATAACACGGTTTTATATATGTTATATATTTATTAGTTCTAGAGTAGTGATAACAAAACACCCAAAATCATTGGTGGGAATATAACTTATAATCAGCAAAATTTGCATCGGAAACATGACCCCAAGAAAAGGCCATCAACAGCACATATAATTTATGTTCTACAGATATATTGTTAGCAATTGCTATCTAAGGATGAAAAGGAGTAGGTATATAGTAATAATGAGTTATTAACATGCTCCACGGCCCTATCATCGTCAAGCAAACGCCACCTCCGGAAACAATAGCGCATTACTCATCACAGCAAGCAATCAACGACGAATCTACTGCCACCATTTCTTCTCAGACAAAGAAATGAGCTGCCAAAAGATTGAAGAAATGTGTTAGGTTCCTCTCTCAAAATTGAAGACAATACAGTATTATGTGAAGTGAAAATTCAAGTCTATTTTGGAGAATCTATGACAATACCATGTTATATTTGGTGAAAAACTCAGTAAAAACATTCACAATTCTAGAAAATATTCGACTCCAAATTCAAAAAATCAGACCAAAGGCAGCAGTCAATCTACAATGCCAACAATAAAGAATAAAGTTCAGGAAAAATGATATACAGGATGCAATAAAAGTCAAGAACCGATCAGTGAATCCTATGGGGACATATTGTATGGCATAGTCAAATTTCAATGCAAAAGATACTAGGTGTGCAGCGTGAGTGTACCACGTATACCTGATGGTAAGATATGCCATTTACAAGAAATTTTGATCTAATAATAAAGGATCGAGTTAATGGGCTTGGCTCCTCCAAAGTAAATTAAAGGTGTGTTTTAGAGAGTAAAGTGTTAAGTTATTAGAAAATCAAGGATTCAACTACTTAATAGATTATCGGCTTATTGCAAATAAAGTATTTTATCATAATCTCAACGTTGATTTAAACAATGGTTATAATTCTACACTCTACCCTCTAAAATATAGGTTTCAGTCTCACTTTAGACATACAAGACATGAATATAATACTCAATCCCAAAAAACCACCCAAAATTAAGATATATCCATCACCATACAACAACAACAACAACAACCAAGCCTTATCCCACTAAGTGGGGTCGGCTACATGGATCAAATTACGCCATAGTGTTCTATCATAAACCAAATTTGAGTCCAACTCATTGACCTCTAAATCCTTCCTAATGGTTTCTCTAATAGTTTTCTTAGGTCTTCCTCTACCTCTTTATTAATCACAAGTCATAGTCAATACTGCAGACAAACAATGAGCATCAGTATAAAACAATGAACAAGTCAATCACGACAAAAGTTAAGGAGCATAAGTGGTAACTAGTGCAGCACCAAATCATGAATAAATATAAGTCTCAAAGTAACAAAACGGTTAAAGTCAATAGAAGATTGACCATAATTCATAATTGGAATCATCAAGATATGTAATCTTATTTGTTAAAAAGTATGAGATGATAGACTAAAAATTATGAGAGATCAAAGGGGTTATTTTTGTTTTTGGAAAGGAAGTTAGAGTGGTATAGAGCCAACCGGTCTCACGAAATTTGACTGAGATATTTCAGTTTGGGTAAAAGACACGGATTGAGGAACTAACTTGAAATCATAAGCAGTGACAACTAAGGATGAAAGCAAAGAATCAAGTGTGAGAAGGTCAAAAATAGATTCTAAAAAAAGAAACACCGGGTTCATAAATTTTGGAAAAGTAAGTATCCTAGGCTGAAGAAATTCAACATGCAAAGAAGCATGTTCAGGAAAGATGAAAAGTATGTGATGACGAGGGAGAATAAAAAAGGATGGAGAAGTGAGTAAACAATAACCCCTCAAGTTTGTAGATAAAAAATTATAAAGCAAAAGTGCAAATGAAGTGGTGGATTCAACTGTTGTGGGCTATGTGGCAAAGCAGATGCCAACCTGTAAGTTCACTTCAATGCGTCATTTCAAGTGTGTTCAGCAAAATGGTGATTTGGGTCCATGAATGAGGGAAACTAGTGTTGAGTCAAGAAGGCATCGTATGGTGTGATTGCTGCAGTGAACGATGCAGTGGTGGAGATCGTGAGCACGACAAAGGTATGATCGCCATCACGTCTTACCAGAGATGATTTGTTGGGTGGTGGTATCATTCCTGACACCAGTCAAGCACAATGGGTACATTTGGTCACAAAAATGCCATGCATAGGAACTATTGGTTTGTTTCTACCTAGGTATGCAAAACCTCACAAAAGAACAGCCAATGTAACCAATTGCCCTTGTTGCAAACTGACAACATAACTTCGACGTGGCTACAACCATCTTTGAAATATAGAAGTACTTCATTTAACACCGACACAAAACCACATAATAGTTTGCAAATGCAAACAGGAAAACAAAACAAAAATAATACCCAAAACAATGAAAGACAGAACCAAGCATTCATATGTATATGCATGTGTGTGTCACCAACCTGGCGTGCAACTTGTGCTAGTCTTCGGCTTTCCCGAGATGATTCCGCCACTGTACAAGATGTCTGAGGCTCCATGTCACCATTTTCCTTCTCTCCACAAATTTTCTTTGAATTGCTGTTTTCTGAAGAGCAGCCTACACCACCGCTGCTTACAGACCCCTTCTTACGCTTTCTCTGGAATGTGTACTTGATACGCTTATCATTTTCGAATCGACTAGAAACATTCTCATCTAAATTGGATACTTTAGGATCCATTTTATCTGGTGACCCATCGGCTGCTTCAACATCTTTACAACCTGAAACCTCCATACTTACGGTGGACAAACCTTCTTGTCTTGTCAAATCTGATTTATCCAATGGTTCCTTATGATCTTCAATCTTGTTCCTAGAACTGCAGCCTTTAAGAAATAATTCCCCTTTTTCAGTATCGGTATGAGATCCTAATTGCTTGACTGCTGTAGTTGCACCAGCGGGTGCTTTGACAAAAGGAGATATTAGATCCTTCTGAGCTTCATTTTCATGGGCCATAGAAGAATTCACCGTAGAACGGTCATTGTTGCCCAATAGATGATGAGAATATTTTGCACCAGACAGATATGATTCTTTATTTCTTTGCTTAACCCGACCAGAATGCAATCTAGATCGATGAGTATTCCTCATCCCAAATCTTCTGCGTCTTCTATGAACTAGATTTTTTATAAGGTCAGCACCTGCTTTTACCACTTTAAGTTTATTTGGTTGCTCAACTGTTGCAGTTGCGTCAGTGGGAGCTTCAGCCAATGGAGATGTTTGATCCTTCAGAGTTTCATTTTCATGTGTCATAGAAGCATTAACCTTGGAAGGGTCATTGTTATCCGATACATGAAGAGAATATTTGGCTACAGATAGATATGATTCTTTATTTGTTTCCTTAACCCGACCAGAATGCAATCTAGATCGATGAGTCTTCCTATTCTTAAATCTTACGTTTTTTTTACGAACTAGATCTTTGACAAGGTCAGCATTTGCTTTCACCATTTTAAGTTCGTCTGGTTTTTCCTTTTCACAAATAATATCAGCCTTGCCATTAGTTGTAACAGTTGCTTCCTTGCCTTCTTCATGTGCTCCTACTAAAGATTCATCTCGTGCATTGTCTAAATTTCCTGAAACAGACACATTTCCATCAAAAAGGCTCCTTTCAAGCGCTCGTATTCTCTGAGTACATCCATTTCTATATAGCTCGGGTTCTTTCCTCCTTATGACTATGGATGCAAAATCTGGATTATGAATGTAGCAACTGTTTGCATGATCATGAGACCCACATAACTTACTTCCATTATCTGTTCCATTTACAGTAGGGTACCTAGTAACAGGAACCGATACTGATTCAAACTCTAAAACGGGTGCTGAATGCACGGTTCCGTCAGAAGGATCAAGTCTGTTCTCCTGCATAAAATTTCCATTAGCTGCAACTTCATCCTTCATGTTTTGTTCGACTGGGGGATTTGTTTGGTGTCTTGTAACATTCTCCAGCTCAGCCTGCGTTTCTCTCAACTCAGCCCTAAGGTCTCTAACTATTTCCTCAGCTTCCTGGAGCTGAGCTTCGAGCTCATCGATCTTCTTTTGCTGACTCAACGATGTCAGCTCTGCTTCTTTGACCTGTAAAAATTGTCATCTATCAAACATAACAGGAGATAGGACCTCAAAAAATGACTCGACGAGATTGGCATATTATTTTACTGTGATGTCAGTGTATACCATAATTCTAGTAAGCTACCAATTTGCTGTGACATCAGATTAGTTTAGGCTCAAATGCTGTTCTAGTAAACTACCAATTTGCTATGACATCAGATTAGTTTAGGCTCAAATGCTGAATGATAATGACCAGGAAGTAATTCCTATCTGAAAACGAGTAGACACAGCTATTGAAGCATGCCTACATTCACAGTCAAGTCAGCTTCAAATTCAATGCTTTCATTCTCAAACAAGACTCAGGGGCAACAAGATAAGTGCTTGCCCAAGAGACGTGCAAACACTGATTGATAAATATAGCAAATACATTCTCAATTGTATGTTGATTGCATTCCTTCAACGAATTAAAAAAGTATACTCGCAATCCTTATTATTCTTGGAAAGAATTTTGTCAAACATAACAAAATGAAGTGTTTTTGAAAATTGATACAAGAAGTGAATCAACAATTCTTTGCAAAACAAACCCAATAAAATGCGAAGTTCAAAACTTTCTCAATCAATTAATAACACAAACAGAAAAACCAATTTCACGTCACAAAAGTAGGTTAAACCCCGACCACATCTCAAAACAAAACAAAACAAAAACAAAAATTTAAATCCAAAAATGACAAAACAAAACAACATTAACAAAACAAAAAGCAACCCATTTTAAGGAAGATTATTAAACCTTAGAATCCATCATTTGTTTGAGTCTAAGAAGCATGTGAAGTGCTTCATCTTTAGTAGAAGCAAGCTCTTGTTGAAAATGAGTTGATTTTCTCTCCGAAACCAAAATTCGCGCCGCAGCTTCCTTAGCAGTGTTGAGTATAATATCAGCATAAGCCTTCTTCAAAGCCGTTAATTTCTGATCAAAAACACAAAAAATTAAATCAAAACACAAAACCCCACAAGAAAGAATAATCACAAACAATAATCACATAATCAAACACAAACATTCTACTCATTTGAGCATAACCCATTAACCCTTAATAAAAAAATAATCAATCTTTAATCTTTGTTATTGTTGGAATGAAAGAAAAAAAACATGGTTGGCGGCGGAAGAAACAGTTGAAAAACGGTTTACCTCGGAATCTTCCATTATCGATTAATGCATTCAGAGGATGTTTGGTGGTTGGTGATGAACGTGGTTTCGTCGGTTAAGAAACCAACGACAAGAATTGAAAGGGGAAAGAAAGAGAGAGTGAATTGTGGGTTGAAGAGTTTGTTATTGTTTTTTTTAATTTTTTTTTTTTATTTTCGATTCTTTTTCCCTCTTTCAAAAGAAGTAGTAGCTTGTTGTGTCTGTTAGGAAGTGAAGGAGATTACTAGAATGCCCTTGTATGAGCGCAATTACATTTACCACGTCGTAATCATAAACCGTAACACTGGCTTTGTGGGACCCTGTTCTGGTCTTCCGTTTTTCGTATTCCCGCAAATTAGACCATGGACCCTGCTCCACTACCAACGTGGAGTAGTCAGTCAATTCAAGTAAAACAACCTTAAAACGCCAACGTTTGGTTTGTCTAAATTTTTTTTTTTTGTTAGTTGCTACACTTAAGAATTCAGCACTGTTAAATTTTGAAGGAAACATTCGTTATTGATTACAGTTTTATATGATTGGATGGATTGGTGTCTACGGTTGCGTACAAAAATATTCCGTGCAAAAGAGAAGCCATAACTCATAATTTGGCCAGGAACATTGCCTTCCATGATATGCAACAAGCAAGTGCTAAAGCCAACAAGGCTATGTGCAACAGCATTAAAGCTATAACTTCTACGCGGTCAATGACTAATTTTTTTTTCAGTACAAGAATATGACTAAGGTTATTTGTGGATCTTGACATAGTTTTCGAATCACCTTATGGTAAGTGGAGGGTGGTGTGGTGATTGGATCAATGGTGTATCCTTGTGTGTCTTAGGACACGACAATACTCTATGTCTTTTTGATCAAGGGATCTGAATCCTCCCATTCATCTCACAACAAAATTTTATTGCAGAATGTGGTATAGAAGTAACTTCAATCCAGAAGCACATGTCAATCCAAAGAAATAAGTTAAGTGCGTTGTTAGATTTGTGGTTGGGGCATTGGCACGGATAATCTATTGGATCATTTTTCTTTTTGAGTTTGCTGTGGCTTTGATCAAGAGAGGAGGAGATGAAAGGTTTCAATTCAAGCACTGGAATTTATAGTATCTTGGTTACGTAAGTTGCAGACTTGCTTTTGTTGGAAATCATTCGAATAGGTGGATGATAGGAAAGGTTCCTTCTAGTTTTCAAAAAAGGAAAGCTTCATTCTCATGAGTTTGGTGGCTTTGGTCAAGCTGATGAAAAATGATGTGAAAATGGTGTGTGTGTCATGGGCGAAATGTGGAGGGGGCGGTAACATGTCATGTCATTCACGTATCCAACGCCATGTAGGTTGCATGAGGTTGAGTTTTGTTAGCCACTTCATTATTTAACTAAGGAACAAAATAATAGTATTATAGGGATAGAAAAGAAGAAAAAAAACTAAGTGAGCCATTGTTTTAAAGGGTTATGTTCAAGTCTCGCTAGTATTTTGGAAGATGTAAATTTAAGTATTTTTGTAAATGTTCTTTGAGCTCGAAGGTTTTCCCCTGCTTTAGACTATAGCATATACCCTCATCCAAAATTATATATTCATAATACACATAGCAATGTGATAAAATTGCTCTATTATCCTTGCAATAAAGCAATAATGCTACGATTTAGAATAATGAAATGCAAGAATAAATACGATCCTAAGGTTTTAATGCTTGATACAGGCAATGGAGTAGGTCTATAGTTGGGGAAGTGAAGTGCAATGTTGATGTTGTGACGATTTTGGATCAAAACATATTCAATATTGGAATGTGCATCCTTTATGGTCAAGGAACGGTCAAGACTATGGTTTTGGATCCTCTCAATTTATAAATCTTCTTTCTTTTTTTTTCATTTGAAAAGAGATACACACAGAAATTTAAAGAAATTATAAAATAATTGATAGTGGTGGGATTCATTAAGTGGAAGGATCCACTACATGATTTTTTGCGTCTAAATCTCTCTAAATGAAATCCTCCATTTATCTTTAAAATGGAGAAGATCCTAACTCATGGTTTACATAGTGGTGGTCCAAACATGTTTAGGATGTAGGATCGCATAGACCCCATATTTTAAAGGGTGTTTAGTTGTTGGGGGTCTACTAGTTAAGACTAAAGGGTTAGGATCAAATGACACCAAGGTGTCAAATTAAATATGACATCAAATCTCATCCATTCAATTTGTTTAATCCAAAGGCTTAAAACAATCACTAAAACAATTAAAGTGATCAAATATTTCTTGATTTGTTTTGCTATATATTTCCTTTAATGGTGGATTTTGTACTCAAGTATGAATTTAAGTTCTCATATATAACCTTCATTTCAATTTCAAAATACTCACGTATTTTGCTTTTCCTTGATCACTTCTCTATTGCTACCACTCTTACTTTTTTAAATTGATATTTTGTGCAAAATTTATTCTCAACAATGCAAATGTTCTTTTTGAAAGAAGTTTTTTCGGATAAATTTGTTGAAATACATTTATCACTCAATTTAATTTCATTATCCATCAGTTTGTATTTACGGTAAAGAAATGAACTGAGATTCATACACCTAATAATTATACAAAAATTGTTCCTTTTAAAAAAAAACAATACAGAAATTGAGAAAATCATGCGATATGAAGAAGAAGAAAAAAAAGGCAAAAAATTCCATAAGTGATTATGGACGCAAAAGAAATGAAGGGCATATGTGAGAAAGTAAATTGAGACTTGAGTGCAAAATACACCATTAAAGGAAAGATATATCAAAACAAATCAAGAAATATTTGATCGCATTAATTGTTCTAGTGATTGTTTTAAGCCTTTGGATTAAACAAATTGAATGGATGAGATTTGGTGTCATATTTAATTTGACACCTTTGTGTCATTTGATCCTAACCCAAGACTAAAATACATCTAAATACTCATCTGTCGCATTTTGGGTGTATGCGGTTCTTAAGGAAATGAATAATTGAGTTGATTTCAATGACAAAATTAGTATCGTTTACTAAATCACTCATGTTAATTGTAGTTAGTGGAATGTAATTTAAAAAGGAGCTGTGATAACTGGACACAAAAATAAGGACACAATACATACACCACGTACAACACTGTTCAAAAATACCAACAACAAAAAAAACAATTCTTCTCCTTACATGCAACTATCTCTTCTCTCACATCTTTGGGCAGCTCTTCCTCCTCTGCAAATCTTTCTCACCTGAGATCTCTCACACCCAAGTTCACCGGCCAACGGCATTCCACTCGTTGTCCGATGACCGGCGTCCCACCGTAGCCATGTCTCTCTTCGACTACAACTCGATCCAGCCATCACAAGATCTCCTCACCACCGTCAAACCACCACGTCGTGTCCCCACCACCATGCCTATCCGATCGCATCGCTCTCAGGCATCAGCAGCGCTGTTCTCACCACCATAATCACCAATTCATCCTTCTCCGACGAACTTACAAACAACCACCGATGCTTCTTTCACTTGAATCTCAACCACCATAACTCCTCCTCCTCCTTCTCGGATTCCACAACCACCACCATGCCTTCTTATTATCCGGTGATGTTGGGTCGTCGGCGGGGTGTGACAGAGATAGGAGAAGAACAATGATGTTAGGGGAGAAGAGAGGGATGATTTTACAAAAATGTCCTTGCACTTTAAAGGGAATTACAAAAAATGTCATTGGTGTCGTATTTGTATCTAAAAATCTGTGTTTGTTTACCATTTTTGTTTAAAAGGTAAGGGTATAATAAGAGGAAAAAATATAGTAGATGTTGCATTGATATTTTTAGGTTATAATTATTTTGAGGAAAAGACAAATGCAAAAGTAACATTGAAAATGAGATGGACCTACGTGGGTGCGTGAGCGTGCGCATGGACGGATCCAGAACTCCATTGAATGGGAGCTAGAAATTTTTACAATAATAAATAATATATAAAGCTTAAGAACAAACATTTGTTTTGGTTTCTGAGTGTGTGAGACATTGTTAATATATCGTTTTTAAATGTGTCGAAATTGCAAACACATATCTAATGTCTCTTGTCATAAACTAAATTGATCGATGAAAAATACATTTGAGGACTAAATTAACTGCCTAAAAATATATTTTAATACAAAAATGACTAAGGAAAGAGACATTTGATAATATGTTTACAATTTTGATATATTTGAAGACCACAGTGACAAAGTTGCACACATTTAAATATGAAATAATTTTTTTTTACAAGAACGTAAAATAAACAAACAGAAACAGTAAAAGAATTACAAATGTATAATACACATTTGGAAGGGGGTTGTTGTGATTGAAATAGTGTATCGCGACATATTGATTTTAATTGGCTTAACTTCAAAGGTGGTAATGTGAAGTGCATGGTGAACTCACTAGTGAGTAATTCATTCAAGGGAAGGTGGTGGGTGGGTTGAAATGTAACATGCATACAATTATGCTTTTTATTAAACCTAGCAACAAACCTGAAATAAGCATGGGATCTGTTACTACGAATTAAAATACATGTAATTTTGATATTCAATAACTTGAAGATTTGTTTTAGTGATTTTATAAATAATCAGAATCTATTTTGTGTTTACTTATCGTAATAAAGATCATTTTTTTGAAAGAAAAACAAATAGTTTGTTTGGTTACAATTATATAAAAAATATTTTTTGCTACAAAATTACTTCAATTTTTTGACCAATTATTTTCTCTCCCCAATAAAAGGGTTTTTTGTTACAAAAAGACATGAAAGAGTAAGAAAAATATGAGGTGTCAAGTGATTAGAATAGGGCATGGATGTGTTTTTGCCGCTAATTAAGTTTCATAATTAGATAGTAGATTACCAATTTTTATTGGATATTGTTTTTTATTCTAAATATTTACTAGTGAAGAGTGAATTATTAATTTATTATGGAATAACTTGTTTGGAAAAGGGGTCATTATTGAAAAATTTGTTTTGATCGTGAGTAAGTTTGTTTTAATTGCTTGAATTTGTTTTAGTTTTTTATTTTAGTTTGTTTTAATTAACATTTTTAAAGAGAGAAATAATATGGGGAGATTAACCGAAAGACACAAAATGATTTAATTTTGATGACATGTTAAATAATTAAGATGGAGTAAGATTGT
>Ga0209282_1000589_pt1 | contig 17804 bp, 10 predicted proteins | sample Mtrugardesep15_FD_187529 | JGI IMG/M metagenome (GOLD analysis project Ga0209282, IMG submission 187529) | Root nodule microbial communities of legume samples collected from California, USA - M. trunc garden sep15 (SPAdes) (version 2) | ecosystem: Host-associated > Plants > Roots > Nodule...
CTTTTCTTTATTCATATTACCAATATAATCATGATAATAAACACTAATTTTAATCATTCCACTACTTGACTCAATAAATAAGAAAATAACAATTTATTAAAAAAAAACTCTAAATTAAGTACTAAACTAATAAAAGTTGACTAAAAACTTAATTAAAAAGACTCTATGTCAGACTGTCATCAATGCAAACAAAGAGTTGGGAAAAATTGGAATGGTTATGAAGAATGGAAGCACACATATGGTAGATACGTAGAGAATGGAGTCGATAGAGTTATTGCAGAGAATAGAATCAATAGATTTGTGATTTGGTGGGAGTCGAAGGAGGGTGAAGGGTGAGGAATAGAAAGCGCGCTTAATAAATATATGTTATCAGGTTGCTAAGCCACCAAAAACCATGGATTAAAATTACAAAGAAGAGATAGGATAAGATTAGTAATAGGTTAAATTTATCGTATCCTATTGGTGCATCAAACAACAAATATAGATGAGATATGATAGCTTTATCATATCATGTCTCTCTATCCTGTGCACCAAACAGACTCTTAAAACTCAAATGACACACCTAATAAAAGGAGGGAGTATCAAATTGTAAAGAGAAAAACACACTCACCTCCCCTCAAGTTTGGTTAAACAACACAAACACCCCTTTAGTTTTCAAAATACAAAAACCTCCCTCCTACGTCACACGGCGTTAAAACTTAACATTTCCTCTTACCTTAGACTTTGTGTTTCATCTCCTTCTCAGGTGCATTGCTCCACTTCCATAATATACTGTATGCACCAATAATAATTTTTTATCATGTCATTCCCATTCTCAAAAAGGGTTCAGGGTCACTATCTATTTCTTATTATTTGTTAAATTCATTCACAACCCTCTTCTGATTATGATTTCATCTTCCAATCTAATATTCATATATCCATAAAAAACCTACACATCAACGCCACAAAACTCAAATTAGGGGCATCTTCTGAAGTCTAACACTGGCAGTCAAAGGTCCAAGTTTCATAACAGAGTCGCAAATTTGGTCTCGAAATAATAAGACACGGATAACCAACAATACATAGAAGCAGAGTTGCAAATTCGGTCTCAAATTACAGTGCACCACTTTTTCTAACAACACATGGAATTTTTCAAATGTGAAACGAAATTATTAGCTTGATAGCATATTATTTTTATATAAAAAGTGGTTATATTCAACGGGTAGCTCATGGATTAATTTCCTTCTTCTTTGTTGCAAACCAGATTCTTGCATTGGTTGGTTTGGTTCGTCTGCCGTGGAAGTTGTCATGGATCGAGCAACCACACCACTACAATGGAAGTATGTAACAGGGTGTTATCACTGGGATAAGAATGACTTCTTCAACAATGGAAATATTACTTAAATGTCTGAAGATAGAGTGGACTTCAACCTTTATGTGTTTTGTATTTTAACGGAAAAATAAACACAGTTAAGAGTGAAGGGAAGTTTCAACTTATTTGACGAAAACTTAGGGGAGGTTAGTATCTATTTTAAAACTAGAGGGGATGTTTGTATCATTTAAAGTGACTTCAGGGGATGTCAATGCAATTTCCTCAATCGAAAATTGCGATGTCAATTGATAGTTGCGTGTGTGTTAAAACAATATATTAAATGTCTCTCAAAAATAAAAATAAAATATATATCTCCCTTTCTTCCTAACTATAAACACTTTTTGAGAATTTTTTTGTCCTTAATTACAAGCTTTTATACAAATTGCTAGATGCATTTGTTTTTTTTCCTAAACATACCACTAATTAATATTACCAATTTCTCTTAAAATATGAAAAAGTCAAATTTGATAAACAAACAAACAAAGGACAATTTAGTAATACCTACACACAAAATAAACATATTAATTGTACTAACAATTTTTAAAGAAACATGCAAAAGACAAATGGAACTTAATAGAGGGAGTGGTGGGAGTAAATGTTATGAAGCCCATACTCTAAGGAATAACTATCAAATATCAATAGTACGTAGATATTTATTGATACGTACTCATGAAATATTTTATCGGATACTTATCAATAGTATGTGGATACTTATTGATACGTACTCATGAAATAGTTTATCGGATACTTATCAATAGTATGTGGATACTTATTGATACGTATTTATGATCCATTAAAAAATATTGTATCGGATACTTTTATGATATTTCACTAATACTTATAAAAAATACTTTCTCTATAATGAAATATAACCAAAAGTGATAGTTGAAAAGTCAAGTATGTGATTAAAATTTTAGTCCCCATAAATCAACTTTACGACTACCATTTTTGCTTATATTTCATTCTGGAGAAAATACTTCACAAATATGTATCATAGAAGAGGTAAAGGGTAAAAAAAACATAACACAATGTTGTCATAATTCAATGGTGATGTATATGATTCTAATTAAGATGTGAATCAATCAGTAGAATTTTCGCTCGATGAACCATACTAAAAATTTATGTTATCTGTAGATGAAGGTAAGAAGAGAACCAGTCAATAAACATTCAACAAAACTTATTTTGAATTCTTTTAATGATGACTTTCTTGATATTATAACATATGAATAAAAATAAAAACATGAATGAACCATATGAAGTAGTTAAACACAAAACCACAAAAAGATCTTATCAACTTAAGCCCACACAACACGCGACTATCAGTCCAAATACAAGTACATTCCACCACCCATTCATAGAAAGTATATGAGTGATCTAATGTTTTTTTTTTCTTTCCAGAAACCACGTATAAGAGGAGAATTTTATGTTGTTCCCCAATTGTTCAAGTGACACAACCTTACCTCCGAAGATATATTATTGCAGGCTTTCTAGATGACCTATACAATTGAATGCCAAACCAAAGTCAACCCATGTTTAAGCCTAAAACCTCCCTGAAAATCCTTAAAAATTGCAAACTGACAAAATAAGTTTGGAGGCATAGCTAACTCCCATAGTAACCACCTAAAAACATTGTACCACACTTGGAAGAAAAATGACAATTCAAAAATAGATGAAGAACCAACTCAGCAGGAGAACCACAAAATATATAAATTGTCCCATAGGATCCATTATAACTCTGCATTCGAAAAGATTGTGACAAGTAAAGACCCTATCTAACAGTATTTGTCAATAGAAGGCAATAACTTAAGAAGATGTCCAATTTTTCTAAACATTATAATTAGTTAGAATAAGGAGCTCCTGTCCGGGAGGCCCAACACCACTAGGGAAGGTCTCTGCAAGCACATTATAAGCTGAAATAACCAAGTAAACTCTACTAGGACGGTGGCCCCACTTCAAGCAACTTTATTATAGGGAAAGATAAATTTTGTCTTAAGGAGATTCAACAAAGGTGGAACCAAATCCTTCTCCCAAATGATGAGTCGTGTACTCCATGCGAGAATCCAGATCTGAAGGTGAGAAAAACACAAAAAGAAGGGTTGAATTGTGTTAGGATTTTTCTTGTTTTCTCGTAAGCTGAAATACACTGATCAGAAGCAGTTCAAGAACAGCTTCTGGAGTGATGTTCAGAACTAACTTGCAGCGGATAAAAACAGAGAGAGAATGAAGAAAGACACAAAACAATTATACAGGTTTCTTCCATAAACCGGAAGTAGTTCTATCTCCCTTGCACTTCCAATGAGAGTTCACTAAAATGTAATATCTGATTACAAATGTTCACTGCTAAACTTAGCAAGAGACTTCAAATGCTCAAGCACAACTGCAAGAGACTTCCTATGCTCCTGAACACAATCAAGAGACTTTTATGCTTAAGCATAAAAGTAAGAGACTTCTAATCAAACAGAATTACAAAGAAAAATGTTTGACACTGAACACTTGATATACAATCAGAGGTGCTCACAATACAAATAAGATATAGACTCTTAAGACTCTAGAATTTCTAAGATATGAGCTTTGAAAAGAAATTCTAAGTTTTTGGATGTTGAACAATTTTGACAGAGTTTTGGTGCTTTCAAATTGTTGTTGAGTCTTATCGTTCTTCAAGTCTTCACTCATTTATATAGAGGTGTGAGATGAACGTTGTGAATTGTCAGCACATCCAAAACGAGTCTTCACTCCTTTATTGTCCTATGAAGGGTCAATTTCAAATGCATTTCATGTATGTAGGAACATTGTTGCAGACAGAGTTGTTATCCTTGTCTTGTAGCAGAGACAAACTCTGTGTAGTGGAGGTAGTGGTTGTACACTTTGTATAATTGTACTTTGTCAACGCTCTACAAAAGAACAAGCATCTAATGCCTTTGAATCCTTTTGAATTAGTTGTTGCTCTTCTTTTCCACTCTTTTGCAATGCTTAGACGACATTGAATCCATTGAACAACTTTTGAAGCTTTAAGTTTGCATGTCCTGATGAGCTGCAGCTTCTGGTGATCTTCAGCTTTTGATGAACTAACTTCTGATGAACTCCAACTTCTGATGAACTCGCTTCTGATGACACGTCATCACTTCAGGAGCGCTTTGTCTTCAAGAGCAATTTGACTTCAGGAGCAGTTCTTTTCAGATGCTTTTAAGCTTCCTTTTTGTTGATTACTTTGCTCTCTTTTGTTTTTCCAAAACTTATTAATAATCTCAAAAATTTTGTCTATGGTCCTGTACACTTGAACAGATATTAGCAAATCCAATTGACAATTTTTTAATACCTTGTTATCATCAAAACTCTTAAGGGCAATGTTAAACACATTTTGTTCCAACAAAATCCACGTATTTTCCTCTAATTTCCCCATATTACCCAAGACAAATTCAGGCCAGTTAGAAACCGAGAAAAGTCTCAGGAAAGGAGACTAAAAATGCACCCTTAACTAGGGATCATTTCATGAAGGAAGTAGAAAGAACATTACTAAGAAGCTTCACCACACCATCTGAAAAATCAAATTGAAGTACAGTCCACACTAGACCCAAGTAGCGAGATAACTTCCTACCAGATGGAGACTAACCAGGAATTTCACTGCCGACTTTCGAGAAAGGTCTCAGTGGTTGGAACATCCAAAAGGATCCTTCACCAACTTAGGAAAGTGAAATTAAAGAGACAATCACTTAATCTCAAGATCTTTTCTCTCTTTCGGCATGCAAACATCACACCACCTAGTCAATGAGATTTTCTTGTCCTCTTTTGGGCACCCTAGAGAAAACACATTTGCAGTTGGACAATATATTTTCACAACTTGACGGATATCTTCATGAACGAGGTAAAAGATAAAAATACTATTTATAACTAAGTTAAGAATGACAACCCTACCACCAAGACTAATATAACCAAGGTTAAAAATGAAAAAGAAATGAGTTTTGGTCTAAATTAGCACATGGTAACTAAAAATTTGTAAATAAGATGGATGTAACTTGGTAATTTGCGGCTACTAATATTTTAGCAAGTGTATTCGGTAAAATCCATTTTAAAAGTAAGTATATTTTTTGTTTGTTTGTTTTTCTAATAGATTAGTATGTATTTCTTAATCAACACAAATTTTTAACTTCTTCCTTAATAAAAATTTGCACCTGGATATATAACCCTCATACTATTTTTTATTTTTTGAAGGAACCTCTAATGATTGTTGGCATGACGATTAAAAAACAGGACTGATATTGGTTCAATTCCCAGCAGCTGGCGTTATTGGACGGTTTGATTCGATGCAGTAAACTAAAAAGACACTTCAATCTTACTGTTCTGAACCACACGGTGTCCGCATGATAGAGAACAGTGATCCTACACTTCACTCAATTTCACTGTGACACTGTCTATTTTCTGAATAGTATGTATTTTCCACGGTCCTAGTATGAAGCTATATACTAGTATATGAAATTCATGAGTCTCATTTTTTGGTCGTGTAAGTTCATAATATTGAAAAAATTAGCATTTCATAATTGATTTAATTTAATTCTCAACATCAATCTTACAAAAAATGGTTAAAACAACAAACAATCAAGTTAATTACAAACTCGACTTTGGGTTCCCTTGCATCAAATCAAAAGTATCAAAGGGTCCACATGTGATATTTCGTATATGGTCATCGCCAATCTAAAACAGTACTATCAATAGGAAAAGTGAAGGAACAAAAAGGTTGAGTTGAGATTACCAAGTAACTGAAAAGAAAAAGTTGATTAAAGACAGAGAACAAACAAACAACAAAAAATGTTACATAAATAAATAAATAAAACAAAAAAGAAACTAATCGAAGTTAAGAACATATATAGAAATAGAATTATCCGATTCTCTCTCCATATTCTTAAGCAAGACAGAGAGAGAAAAGAAAAGAACAAGATGAAAAAGAAAAAGGTCAAAAAAGTAAAATAAACCGTTGACGAGACCATAACCATCACAATCAAAAACATCTACATCGTAAAACATTGTCGTACACCTACATCTACATCATCATTTTTTGTCTTCTTTCTGTTCTATTAACGTAGGAATATTAAGCTTATGTCATCATCATCATAATAACTTCTAGTTCCAATGCTTCATCTTGTGTAATCGTGAACAAGACTTGTGTTTAGTCTCCAAGAAAGGAAATTAGGAATGCCATTTTCTGATTCTGCATCTGAATCATCCATGAAACGTAGCTCATTGCCATACATTTGACTCTGTGGTTGTGAGTACCATGAATTGTTGGTGTTGTTACTGTAGAAGTTTCCCGACTCCATTATGCCACCATTAGCCGCGGCTGTCGTGGCAACCGCAGCGTTCGCTCTTCTCTCTTCCTTCTTGTATCTAATCCCACAAGCATTGCATAGTGACTGCACATTCAATTCAACCATTATTACATAACATTCTTAAAAGAAGATAAAAAGTCAAACTCTTAACACTGAACTGAGACGTAGTAGACTATAAATGACTTTTACCCATCATTTATAGTCTGGTATGAGGTCTCGGCTCATATATTTTGAACATAGACACAAAGATGGTAATGTATTTTTACCTTTGGGCCACGAGGACCATTCCTCCAAAGGGGTGTAGAAGTGGTGTCACAACTAGCACATCGACGAGCAAGAAGAGAATCATTGTTAGAATTGCTACCAATATTGTTTCCTTTAGTGTTTGAAGATTTGCTACAGAAAAAATTAGCAAGAGAAGAGCGACGGTTTCGTTTATCTTGGTCTTCAGATAAACGTGTGGAAGGGGTAGCAAGGGAGAGTGTGCAATCAACAGAAGAAGAAGAAGAAGAAGAAGGAGTAGTGTAAGAGTAAGGGTCAAAATCGTAATGATCATGTTGTTGGTAGTTAGAGTAAAGCAAAGAGTAGTTAGAATTGGTTTGAGGATGAAACATACCACATGTGCATGTTCCTCCTCCCATTATGTGACCTTGTTGAGAGCTACTACAACAATGATGCATCATTTGTGATGAGGTTTTTTTACACTGTTTGTGAGTGGGAATATTGTGTTGCAATGTTGTATGAAATGGTTTGAATTTATAGGAGAAGGAGAAGAAGAGTGAGAGAGAGTATAACATAGGAAAAGGAAGGAAGAGAGGATGAGTGAGATTGATTGGGTAGTCAAAAGTGGGCACGTGACAGAGGGAACAGTCTTCCAGGATCTGCCTTCTTCGATCACGAGGCTTTTATTTAGTAGCTTTACTAAATCCAATTCTATTCATAAACTCTGTATCCGTATCTCTCTGCCCCAAAGAAAATGGAATACTACTACTACTGCTAGTGGTACTACTTCCCTTTTTCTCTCTTCTCTTTTTTCTGCTTATTAATATTCTCATGCCTCCTCTTCCCTCTTCAATTAACCTCGCTCTAATCCCAATATGAATGCTAAACATACTGCAGTCTTGGTAATCCGATACCTTCATTAATTGCTAAAACTTTCATATTCCTCATATGATTGTTATTTTGAACTATAAATGTAGTACTATTTTCAATCAAGGTGGAAATCGTTGATACAAGTTGAAAAAAACATGTTAAAATAATTTCATATTGCTTAGAATTGTAAAGGAAAGGGAAGAAAAAGTTATACTCCTAGTATATATTTATATATGGACTCTGTTATAAGATGCACTCGTCAAAAACATTTTAAGCTTGTATTTGACTTTTTCTTTTCTCTTATTCTATTGTCTTATAATTTGTAAGATGTAGTTAGATATTTTCTTTGAAAGGTGAGTGTACTAGGATCGGTCGACAGGTGTTTGAGAGTGGTCTATATGTTGTACAAATTTGAATATAAAAGTTTATTCTCTAGTTGCCATTAGACAACAGTTTTGGTTTTTTTTTCTCTAATTTTAAAGTTTCTACGTTACATTCTTGTGATTTGATTGTGTTCCTTTATTTTTACTATGTCGATTTTTCCAACAAATAGTATTTAAGCTCTGGTTTGGCTTGCTGGGGAAGCGGAAGTGAGATCATGATGTTTGGATCAAGTGTAGGAAGTAGAAATTCACACCTTATGAGAAGATTATTAGGTTTTTAAGTGTGAATTGTTAAGTTACGTATGGCCTATGAATTGATAAAATGTTGGATATATAAGAGATTTGATAACTCTTATACCTATTGTCTTAAGGTTTTAGATGGGGATATGACATCTCCCTCTCTTGTGGTCCTAAAACATTGGTCGATTGTTGCTCTCGGTACTCTCCTCGACTCCCCAACAAAATGTTAGGAGTATATGTCTAAATTGAGAATTTAACTCAAGATCAAATAAAAAAAATTAGTCGTTTAGATGAGATAACTACTCGATTTTACAAGTCGCGCATTTTATGTGATTGATTTTATGTAGAATTTCTTTTAGAATACAAGATGGTCGAAACCTAGATGAAAGCAAAAAACCACTGGTTAACAAGATGCGGAGTCAAATATCATCAATATCTGCTAAAGATAAAGAAACCGTCTGAACAGGACAATGTTCATAAATAATCAAACAAAAACTTCCATCACACTCTAAGTTTTCCAAAACATCTAAACAAGTATTTTCTTCTCTATAAGTATGAATAATTTGAACCTCACACTCTAAAGTCAACAATCTTTTTATGTTTTGCAACAAGCTCCAACTTGATGTTGTCCCTCTTGACTAATAGAAAGATTTTGTCAATCATAAAATCAACATAAAGTTCTAGTTTATAGAACCCACAAGATAACACCAAAATCAATCTTTCATAAACTCCCCACAACTTTGTCATATATGCACTACATACTCTCAATCCCTTCGAAAAACCACAAGTTCAAGATCCATGCTCGCTCCTTAACACTCGTCCACACCCCAAAATTAATATCATCGTTACCAGCACCATTCATATTTAACTGAATCTAACCCTTATATGAGGTAGCGATTGAACATTCTGCAATAAATACTATATATAAGTCTTAACAATGCAATATACTTAGTGGCTTTTACTTGATAACATTTACCTTTGATTTATCATAGTAGAACAACCAATCGATCATAATTTACGACAGTTTGAGGGTTCATAAGAGTTTGTCAATTAACCCTTTATGATAAGTCAAATCTCACAATCAAAACACATTATTAGAGAGGATAAGTCAAGAGGGAGAATTTCAACTCAAAATATTAGTCTCTTAGATAGGAAAACCACTTGACTAATAACTTTAACATTGTAGACAAGATTTTCACTGAGTATACCCTAATGGTAAACTCAATAAAAGATAAAAAGTGATTCTTCCATCAATTTAGTTTAGCTTGAACTTCACGACGGAATTTTTTACTCAACACTTTCAAACCACTTTTTGTATTTGATGTGGAATATCAAACAGTTCTGCAACCAGAAAGCATACAAAGAATTACTATTTGTGGACATAACTAAAATCTCTCATTCTAAGCAATGTGGAACATTTTCAATATGTTTAATTTCAACCACCAACAACAATTGTTGGGTTCGATTGTGAGCAGTTAAGTTGTACGTTGCATATAAATGAGTAAAATGTTCGATGTATAAGAGAGGTGACACATAAATATAATGTCTTAAGGTTTTAATTAGATATCGTGTCTCACTCTCTTGTGATTTTGAAGCATTGACTCATGGTTGCCCCCAACGCTCCTCCAAACTTTCCAACACCATTGACTAAATTGTATTAATAGCATATTTAACGAAATTAGCCATTTAATTTTTTATTGAATTTGAAGTCTTCACTTATGTGCACGTTTGTATGAGAAGCAAGATTGTCAGAATTACGATGAACGACCACAACAAAAATTATACTTTATAGGTTCACAAAATCATGTTAGTTTAATGTGATTTTCCAAACATGCACTCGGTCTAATTTTTCACACCTAAACCGTGTTGTGGAGCTACACTATATTACTATAGTATGAGGTTCCTTGATGCCGTACCGAGGGAATCACGTGATTGTAAAACAAAGCCAAGTAATTCGTCAATTGTCATGATACTATCCTCATGCTCCAAATCCAACCTGAATGCTTTTTAGGAGTAGTTGATGACGAGGGCAACAGTATTAGCCGTATAACAAACAAGATGAATCCTGAAATTTGGATCACAATATTAAGAAGAAAAAGCTAAAGAGATAAAGGTATACCCTGCAATGATCAAAGCAACACTCTCTTGGTTTCTTACTTGGCTTGTTATGCGTCTAGTCCACTAGACAACAACACATTTCAATGGGTCAAAGATAGAAACTACACCAAAAAGAAAAAGGCTAACTCATCAAAATTTATAAAATCAAGTTCAAATACATTAAAGCCAAAAAATAGTATTATAAAAATAGGGTTAAGGGACCCTACATTCATGATAGCTAAGTCCAAACAATCTCCTATGGAATATCGACCAAAAGATTCAAAAAACATTCAGAGAGAGAATCAGATCGTCTAGAGATTGATGAACAACAGTTCGACAAACGGGAATTAGCCCCACTTTCCAAAAGATGCTCCCTATATTCGTTTTGTGAGTGAAGTGAACTACGATTTGCCCAAGAAGCAAGCAAAGCTAAGCAAAGCAAGCTAGTAATCGTTTTTTCTGTCATTACACACATTTTCTACATTCTCACGCAACCTCACCTAACATGATGGATCATCTAATCTTATGTTAAACTCAATTAAATTTCATATTTATAAGCATGGCTCTCTATACAATTTTAGGTTAAATATGTTTTTTTTCTATAAATATACCAATTTTTTGTTTTAGTCTCTTTAAAATTTTCCTTTAACTTTTAGTTCTTATAAAATTTTCCATCTTCACTATTGGTCCCTCCTTTAAAGTAAACTCATATGTAGAATTCATATTTTTGAATAAAATTTTGCAGAAAAATTCATAATATTATAATAATCTCTCCCAAAAAAATTTAGAATTTTTTAACAAAACATGAATTTAATATGAATTTTTATATTTTTTATGGTTAAAAATTCATATTAAATTTATGTTTTGCTAAAAAATTATATTTTTTGAGAATTTTTTTTACAATATTCTACACATTTTTGCATAATTTCATTAAAAAAATACTAAAATTAACTCAAAAATAGGGACCAGAAGTAGTGATTGAAAATTTTATAGGGACTAAAAGTTGAAGAAAAATTTTAGAGGGACTAAAACGAAAAGTTGGTATATTTATAGAGACCAAAAACATATTTAACCTTACAATTTTTTAGCTTCATTAAATGACTTATGTATCTAACTTATATATAAACTAAGGTAGTGGCGGAACCAGGAATTTCATAAAGTTTGGACAAAATATTGAGCTTGTGTGCGCTTGTGAAAATATTGAATTTTCCCTTTTTTTTAAGTGGGTTAATAGACTATTAGATTGGACTAAATGTAAAGAAAATATCGATTGAACTCGGACGAGTGCTCGGAGTCGCCGGGTGGTGGCTCCACTCCTGAACCAAAGACATTAGTTATTCGTGAATTAAAAAAAATTGTTTTACTTATAAATGTGATCGCATAAAATATATTAATATGGGGAATGATAACTTGTGTCCTTAAGGTACAAGTTAATAAATCAAATATAGAAATAGTTTATTAAAATGTGTATTTTATATTTAATCTTTAATTTTTTAATTAATTAAATACATAAAATTTAAGAAAATATTTTTTTCTTTTAAGTTTCTTAACATGTGCCATAAGAACACAAGTTAACATTATCGTAAGTAGATATTTTTATTTATCTCTTCATAGGAAAAGAAGAAGAAAAATATTGTAAACCGATAAGAATATTATTTTAATAACCTAGAATAAAGAATTACTTGAAGACGAATGTGTGATTGCTAGTGGTTTAATTAATGGGTCACCGCCTCAGAACAAACAGTTCATGGTCTGCACAGTCTTATATGTAATGCTCTTGCTAATCATAATGTTACGTGGCTCGTTGGATTTTGTGGGACCCGTTTATCACAGTTTTAACTTTCCCAATGTGAAGGGTAAAAAGAAAATAAAATACTAATAATTGCCCAAATCGTATCTATGTACTAATAATGAATTACAGTGTCTGGTGAATTGTTTATAGAACTAGATAACAAGTTGGTGATGGACAAATTTCAAACAAACTTGATCACAAGTTAAAATTGGATGCTATTCTGAGTGTTTGTAGGAATTTGTTTTCTCTTTTTTAAACTTTAGGATAAAAAAATTCAGGCACCAAATCAACAATGTTGATCACGTCTTGACTAAAACGTTGTTGTTATGTTAGTCACGACATTTCTAATTATATTATCTAATTCTATTTTAAAATGAGTTAATTTTGCTTTAGTAACTAAAAAAAGCTTAATGAAGAGTGTCTAGAGGTTGATTTATATTTGTGACTAAATCAAATATCCAAATCAACCAATTGTTTTAGAGAGGAAATTGTAGGCGGCACAAACATTTAGACATTTTATTTGATCACATATTCATATTTAAAAAAAAACTAATTAGATAATATATATATATATATATATATATATATATATATATATTTTAAAATATTTAAATAATATATTTTTATGTATAAGAGTTCAAATGGTGTGTCCATATAATTGTGATCACTCAAATATATTTCTTTTTTAAGATTTGGGTTGAGCTCCTACGTATGATAATCCGAAGAAAATTCTATAATTGATTTACTACCACTATAATCATTAGTCTTAGTAAATTATATCGTCCACCAAGATGCCACGTGGGTATCGTGAAGAAATTCACTTGCATGCATGCAAAGATGTTGAACAAATAAGCAAGTCATTATAACAACATATTGTACCAATTCTACCATATATAGTAGTATAGTATTCATTAAAAAAATAAAGCAATAATTGTTATGATAAACTTCGGGAACACATAAAATTATATTCCTCAAAAGCAACAAGATACAACTGGAATGTCTGTCTTTATCTCACATTCTCACTTGGGGCTAGGGACATTTTTCTCTTTGTGATTCAAAGATTCATTGAGACTAAAGAGAGAGCTTTATGGCTAGGTGGATTGGGATTGGTCTAGTGATTTTGTTGTTGACGAGGGTAGTAATCCATAAGGTTTCAAAGTATACCAACATTGAAGAATTGGAATAAGAATGAGACGAAGGAAAGAAAGGGAAAGAAAAATAAAGTATCAGAGGTATGGGTGGACCAACATAGTATCAGTAAAGCGAATTACATATTTGTATTATAGGATAAACCCTTAATAAGACGTATACGTCCAATCTTAAGAAAGTTAAGTGTCAGCATTCATAAGGATCCAGTCTCATTACCACATTCACATATTCAATAATAAAATTTAGGATTTCGATAACAAGTGTTTTTTTTAAGGACGCTAATGAATGCTTTAAGAGCATTTTAAGTATTTTCAATTGGAGATTTATTCACTAAAACAATTAAACATTTCAATTTCTAATATATTGATCACGTAAGTTTCAAAATTTTAAGATCGTTAACTTATTATTTTAGATATTTAAAGAGCGACTTTAAAACATTCGTTAGGATTTTTCTAAAATTTAAAAGTAAAATCTGCACTTTCTTTTTTTGAAATATTATATTTTTATCAAACAACCAACAACATGTTGAATGCATGAATACGAAATCTTCATCACTATAAGAAAATCCAAATTCCATTTATATACAATAACATCGTATGCACACTATGCTCTCCCTATGTAACTAATAATTGTCTTCTCTATAAGGCTTACAACCTTATGGTCAAAGATGTTCATAAACTAATGTACATATTTTATGTTGCTTAGTACTTCTTTCGTGCTATTTATAAAATTAGATAAAAATATGATATAATATCGACAAAGATATGTTTAAACATTGATCATAGCAGTAGAGGCCTTTGAGAATATTTATTTAGTATTAATCCATAAATAGTATGTTAGTTACAAAATTCAGTTAGTTAGTTAAGCATGTTTTGCTTGACTAGCAAGTAATCTAAATATAAATAAGTTGTAACTATTTTTCATTCAATGATGAGATCAGTTTTACAACACATACATTCTCCTCTAAATTCTCATCATCTTAATTCGTCTCTATCACTAATCGTTAGGTTACATAACAAACAAGAAGCGTTATATGTTGTGCTAACAATTGGCATAATCGAGAGTCTTGGTCTACGATTTATGGGAAACACGAAAGATTTGTGAGGGAATCAATCTATATGGGAAGCACGAATGAAGTGTGAATGATCTCAAAAAGTTTCTTGCATAGTAATCGTGAATAAGAATGGCTTTCCATTAAATCTTTTGATTTTTGATAGAAACAATTGGGAACGATGAAGTGCTTTGATAAAGTCCTTTGTCTGGTGCTCAAGAAGTCTTTGAGGTAGTGCAAAATGGATATGAAGAATTTGGGGAGAATTTGATTGATGTACAAAGAACAACATTCAAAGATGAAGGATTGCAAAGTTTGTTATAACGTAAGTACTAGTCATTTTGAGAAAATCTCAAAGGTGACACAATCAAAAGAAGCATGGAATATATTAGTGAAATATCATGATGGTGGAGACAAGGTGAAGCAGGCAAAGCTTCAATCCTAGAAAGTATGAAATAATGCTTATGGAAAAAGATCAGAAACAAGTTGATTATTAATTTCTCAAGTTTGATTGTTATGGTGAATTAAATGAAAACATGTGATGAAGATGAAGTAGCAATAAACGTCGTAAGAAAGCGGGGTTTGAATTGTGACTCTTTTTAATTTTAATCTTGAAACTTCAATAAATTTATATACTCAAGAGTAAAAGATCTTGGTAATGGTTAGATAAATAAAGTTATGGTAAACAATTATTTTATCAGAATTAAGGAGCTTTAGATTAATGTGTTTTAACCGTTTAAATAAGGACTATAATGTTTTGGAGAATGGTTATATTAATGAGCGGAATGATAAAATAATATTACTGATAAATGTGGGACCAAAGAACTCTAAATTAATGTAATTATTAATTAGGAACAGATTGTTCTAAAGAATGATTATATTAAAATGCAAGATAATATTAAAGTTTATTTTAGGACCAGAGCACTCTGGATTAATTTAATTAATAAGGACCAGATTGTTCTGGAGAGATATAATAAATATTATAATAGTGATTAAAGCGTGTGTGTATGGTGTAAAATAAATGACAAGAGAAGGGAAGAGTGAATAACACGTGATATTTATCCTGGCTCACCAAAACCGGCTACTTATAGTCCCCTACACCCCATGTGAGATTATCCATTATAGTATCTTGCTAACAGAAGTATCTGACTAGCACTATATGTTCTTGATCACACCAGATCAGTCTGTTACACTCTGTATTATCAACCTCAGCGGAATTCTACACTTATTTCCCAAATTATTATGACAAATAGACTTGAGAAATAAAATACAATTTGTATGATGAAGGATTTTGTGGATCACGATTTCTCAACACATGTTTGAGATTACAATTATAAAACAAACTCAAAAGATTTGATCCAAAATATAATAAGATAGCAAGAGCTTGTTTGTTTTGTGAAGAGCTTGTGAGAGAATGATGTTTTTCACTTGAGAGATAATTGATTTGTATTGCAAACTCTTGGTTTGATACTTCAAGGCCTTCTTTTTTTTATCGAAGCTTGGAAACTTATTTCCCACTTCATAAACCAGCTGGCCTTGCTTTAATTTGAAACTGATTTGCGCTAAAAAAAATTGCTTGAAGGAAAGGCATGAGAATTAACACTTGGAGAATGATCTTGAGCTGTCTAGAGTGTTCTTGAGAATGTCCAGCAAGGACGAGAGAGAGAGAGAGAGAGAGAGAGAGAGAGAGAGAGAGAGGCACACGTATAGCAAGTTGTTTGTTGGTCGTTTGCGTGATCCAACACATGTGAAGTGACTTTGATGATGTCATGCCATGACATTTTGCATATGTCACTTAGATGTTTTAAGAGATGGATCTTTTTCACTAATGGGTCAAAGGAAAGCTTTTTAAGGACTATTTATTTTTTTTCCAAATCAAGTCATAAGATCTTCCTTAATTTGGTGAGACAAATTTTTCTTGATCTTCATGATTTAATGCTTTTGATCAAAAAGTCCAAACTTGTCCTTTTATGCATAAATGGCCATGGAGATGCTTATGATCCAGGATTGTTCTTGAGAGCTTTCTTAATGAAATAATTCTCACAAAAATAATTAGTAAATAACAAGATGATTTATTTTAAATATGTTTGTAATCCTTAAAATATTTAAAAGAGATTTTGCTTGAATAGAAGATGTAATCGATCAACAAGTGGTTTAAAACGTAACGAGATTTGATCTCTGACATCTAAGTTTGATTTCATAGTAAGAGTCATTCAAGAATCAAAAGATGTTAGAACCATGATGATAGAAAAACTGTAGAGTTGTTTGGAGGCTCATGAATTTCTTGTGATTGAGAAGGGAGATGAAAGACAAGTTCAACAAGTATTGCATACCCAAATGACCAAAAAAGGTGGTAATGATAAGAAGTCAAAGAAGAATGGAAAAGGGAAGCTAAAGATTTAAAAACTAGTCTAATAATGGAAAGGCCAAGATTGATGACAAAGTTGAATCCTTCAAGAGAAAAGGAATAGGGTTTGGCACCAATCGAGGAAAGAAGAAACATTCGACAAAATAAAGGCTCAATGTTACAATTGCAAAAAATGTTGGCATTATGTTGATGAATGTCAACATGGAAGGGACAAGAAAGGTCAGAAGAATGAAAAAGAGGCCAACATGGCTCAAGATGATGATTTTGACTAACAAGTGGCACCGTTGATGGACACGACCTGTAAATGAGATCCACTGTGTGAAGATTGGTATCTTGACTCAAATTGCTCCAATCATATGACTAGACACAATGAATGGCCCTCAAATTTGGATTCTAGCAATAAAACCAATGTTAGACATGTAGAATATAGCAAGAACCTTGCAGTAGAAGGCACATGTGACAATTTCATCAAGAGAAAAGATGGAAAGACTACTCTCTTAAAAAATGTGCAATATATGCTAGGAATGAAGTGTAATTTTATGAGCATTGGACAACTAGTTGAGAAAGGCTTCTTAGTTACCATCAATGGTAATTATTTGCAATTTTTTTCCTCATAGGAAATTGGTGTTGAAGTCCTCGCTGCCAAAAAATATGACAATCAAGTGTAGCATTGAAACTGTAAAAGAGGCGTGTATAGTTAACACTACTCATGATGATTTTGATTGGTTGTGGCATATGAGGCATGACCATTTAAATTTTAGAAGCTTAAGCCATCAACATACATTAGATGAGCAAGAAAAAATCCTGGGTCTAAAGATCATATAGCTTGAAACCTCTAATTCAACACAAGCCAAACATCCAAAGAAGGGAGTATCAAATGTACACCACAATTTGTACCCTTTAGTACATTTCATTTGATAACTACATCCTCTAGTTGAAGAGTAATCAACATGATGATCA
>Ga0209282_1000590_pt1 | contig 17801 bp, 13 predicted proteins | sample Mtrugardesep15_FD_187529 | JGI IMG/M metagenome (GOLD analysis project Ga0209282, IMG submission 187529) | Root nodule microbial communities of legume samples collected from California, USA - M. trunc garden sep15 (SPAdes) (version 2) | ecosystem: Host-associated > Plants > Roots > Nodule...
AAAGTTAGTGTTCTGGACCGGTCAAAGACCTATACCCAGTTGTTTAGAACTAATAGCAAATCAAGCACAAATGCTGCATTTGGCAGCTTACTCACAACAACCCCCTACCCGCGAGGGGGTGCTCGGAACAACTAAGACTTGTTCAAACGAACAATAACGTCTCTTTCCCACGCTCCCACGAATATCTCATCGACGGTTACACTTCCTTCGATTTCGTAACCGTCGGACACATGTGTGTCATCACAACGGCTCTGCATTCACTCACCTCTATAAATAGGAGGCTCCTCGTAGCCTCCAAGGTTGAATCTCTACCACTTCTCAACCCTTATCTCTAAACTCTACCGACTTGAGTGTCGGAGTGCCTGCAGGTACACCCAACGCCGTTCCAGTACTCAACTGATGCATTTCCACCACCTTTCACCACCACATTAAAGAAGCACCGACAACCACCAATAAATGAGTCACATCATTATTTGTTATTTTTAAATTTTATTGTGTCTTTATCTCTTCCCCAGAGCCTCCGGTATCACAGCCGAAACAACGATGGGTTCTATGCCCATGCGGGGATGGAGCAAAATAAGTTTTGAGAATTTAAGAGAAGATCACGACGAGACGAACCGTTTTTCATTAACGATAGGTGTCAAGTCGAAGTGCATTAATATACGCAGCCGAGACATCCTAACAAACTGATAGACTTCAACCATATTCTTACATGACCTGATCGCCATCTAATTACCGAATTGAAGAAATGGAGTGCCAAAATGGATTGATCTCTAGCATAACTCAAAATATTATCCATTTATTAATTTTGATTGTAAGAAAAGTAAAAAATAAAAATAAAAAGTAATTGAGAATCGAGTTATAAACTTTTAAGCAGCGAGTGACGTGTGTACATGCGCGCATCTAAAATCGAAACCGTTGGTTTGTTGTATGGAAATCTAGCCGCCCACTATATTCCCATCCGAGTATATAACTGTTCGGTTGGCGTGACCATATCAATATCAAAATCAAATCAAGAAGAAGAAATAAGATCCATTTTCAACGAACGAACGATAACCACACTTTTCTTTCTTTCTCTCAATCGATAATAATCAAATCAAAACAAACAAAACCAGGGTTTCTCAATCTCATACCTTTGTGAAATCTTAATACACGATTTCACCCTTACAACTCTCTTTAATTTCTCTCTGATTCTTAATTTAGGGTTTCCAATCGATCTCTAATTCCTCGCTGCCGATCAAGATTTTTCTGATCGGCAATTAATATTTGTTTAACGAAATTTGAAGAAATATTTGTTAATTTGTTGTACGTAGGGTTTTTGTGGTAACGATGAACGATCAATCTCAGATGATGATGAATTTGAACCAGATGAACCAGTCTCAGATGATTCCACCTCAGATGATGAATCCTCCTCCGCCTCAGGTAATTAACAACCAATCTCAACAACAACCTCAGTTACTCTCTCACCAGCCGCAGATGAAGATGATGAGTCAGAATCAACAGCAGCTTCCTCCGATGATGAACCAGAATCGTGGCGGCGGTGGTGGTGGTGGATATAATAATAAGGTTTGGTCTCAACAGCAGCTTCCTCTGGATCCTAACATGAAATTTCAGAACCCTAATATCAAACCTAATTTCCTTAATTTGAAGCCGGGACGAAGTAATAATAACAATAACTGGAAGGGAAAGAAGGTTAGCGACAAGCGCAAAGATATTAGGAGAATGGATAAACCCAACCAAACCATTTCCATGGGTATTCCAAACAATATTGTTGGTTACCAACCACCAACTCTTCAAGAGCTGCAATCTCAGAATCGTTTGAAAGCGCGTAAGTTTTACCCTAAGAAGAAGTTTAATGCCAGATTTGCTCCATATGCGCCTAGGAATACCACTTCCTTTATTATTCGTGCCAAGAAATCCGGTGGTATTGCATCGCTCGTCTCGCCTTGTCCTGTGACTCCGGCGGTGCTGCCTACACCTATTTTGTCTCCTTCGAGGGAGATGTTGGGAGACATGGCCAAGGAAGAGTGGGGTGTGGATGGATACGGTTCCATGAAGGGTTTGATTAGGCTGAGGGATGTTCATGATGATGAAGATGAGGAGGATGGTGGTAGTGGGTCGAGTGAGAGTGATGTGGAGGAACATGTGGAGGTGGAAAGGAGGCTGGACCAAGATTTGAGCAGGTTTGAGATGATTTACCCCAATTACGGAGGTGGTGAGTATAATAATGTCTTAGAGAATAGGGTAGATGATCAGGATTCTCATATAGCACAATTGGAGGAAGAGAATTTGACATTGAGGGAGCGTCTTTTCTTAATGGAGAGGGAGTTAGGTGATCTGCGAAGGAGGATGCTTTTTCTTGAGAGGCAAAACCAGGCTGTGGTTGAAGATGTTAACGAGGAAGTGGTGGAGAATGGGTCTGATAATGAAAGTGAAGGGGGGTCTGATGTTCCTGTCATGGGAACTGAGAACAATGTTGAGATGGTTGATTCAATGCTGGAAAGTGGGAGAAATGAAAACATTGAGTCCAATGTTGCTGTTAAGTTAGACAAAGATGGAGTTTCAGAAGCTGAAGGTGTAGATGATGTTTTCATGGAAGAGTCTGTTCCAAACGAGGTGGTTTCAAATCAGGATGAGATTAAAGGTAATGAATTGGGAGGTGGCTCTGTGTTTGATGTGAAGGAAGAGAAGGATAAGCAGAAGAACGAATTAGCTACACAACAATGTTTTACAGATGAAGGTTTTGCCAAGGAAAACGATCTTGTGAATCGAAAAGAGAGTGGTGAGAATGAAATGATTGATAGAAATGATGAATTGAAAACCCACGAAGCAGAAAATGAAAGTACAGATGGCTTAGTGAGTGAGACGGATGAGTGCAAGAATCAGATAGTTGAGACAAGTTCAGAGACTGCCGGAGATGATGATTTATCTGTTGCTCAGTAGCTGAAGCCGTTCCTCAAGTAGGCTTTTGAGGGAAAGGCTAGTGAGCGAATTCTACTGCTTTTAAATGCATACATTGTTGGTATTTGCAGATCCGTAGATCAGTAGTTTACTTTTTTTTTTTTTTTTTTAATTGTATGGTTTGGTTAAATGAAAGATTAGAGAAGGGTTGTCTTCACCGTCACATCTCTTGGTTTGAGAGATGCGACTGTAGCTGAGTTTCCTTCCTTCATCTTTCTTTTCTTTTTCTTCCTTCAGGGGGCGGGGTATGGGTTTGGCTGGCTAGGTCTCTGTAGAAAATAGTAGGAGAGGTACCTAAGTTTGCAGGTTCCTTTGTGTAAAAGGGATTAAAGTGTATGTCAAAATATTCTATGCAGTGGCATGTAAAGAACCTGTGAATTTGTAAGGAGAACTAATGATTACCATGTACTTTTTCTACTTTTAGTTAATTCATGAAATTAATTTTCTTATATTATTTGTCGATATTCCCTTAAATTATTTGTTGTTTACTATACTCCCTTCTCTGGATGAACTTTTCTTATTCTTAAAAAATTATCTTAGATATTCATGAATGACCATGCAAATATGACCTGTTTTATGTCAATTTGATTGGGTGATTGGATTGTACTAAGGCTGTACTAATTCTATGTGATGATGGCAGAAGTATTTTTTTAACCCATGGTGAATTTGTCAGACTGCTGAATAAATGTCCTTTCTAGTGAGAAAGCTCCCATAGTAGATTAATTATATCTTTTCTCTACTTATTTAAATATGTAGTATTTGTTTAGCTTAATTCAGACTTACAAATTAAACCAAGTCACTTTTAGCATGAATTGTTAAATGGTAATGACATTTTCCTTGCAAGTGCAAGTGAATGGAAAGGAAGTCTTAGCATGACCATGGTACACATATAGGGAGCTGTCATACTGAATTTGATGTGAAACCTGACTATTGCTCTTGTAGTTTGGGAACTTGACCTCCAGTTTGATTCAAAGCAGTATTTCTGCCAGATCTTACAAAGAGGTGTCCAATTTCATAGTTTGATTTGGCAATTTTCTGGAGTTGAGCTGAATGATGTACATGGATTTGCACGGAAAATGATGCTGAGAAACTACTTCAGAGGAGAAAATGGAAGTGATTATGATGGTAACTGTTTTTCTCTTTTGAATAGGTTGAATAGAAGGATTTTGATCTTTTTTGCATGCAACACTTGGGCATCCGGTTGATAATTTGTCTCAAGCTTGTTACACTTCTGTTTCATCTACCCTAGCTTATATATGCTGTTGTTTACTATGTTTGCAGATACTATTTGAGCTACAAGGTCAAGGGTGGAAAATGCACCGTTGTATAATATCTGGTTACATATTCCGCAATAGATTTCACAATTAAATCTTGTGATTATACGGTGTATCAGAAAGATATGGCAATATCTTTGAATTTAAGAACTGATTCCGGAACGCATAACTGTTGGTGCTTCAATTCAAACTTCAGTTATAGGGGAGCCTCTAGGCTTTCATTTTTTCAACTCCAATGTAACTGAACAACGACATTATGTCATGAGATCCTTGCAACTTGCAAGGGTCAGTTAATTTGAATGCCGTGCTTTACATTTCGTGTTTTCAATCATGTTTATTTTGAGCGTTGTGTGAGAATGTGCCACAGATTGATTTACAAATGGCTTGTGGCCTTGTGCATAGAAAACTCCTACTTTAGGGTGAGTGCATTTTTTGAAAAAGACAATAGATGAAATACTGGCTGGCAGCGTGTTCATTAAGCATTCTCTACTCTACGAAAAACGGTTACAATATATATTGTAAAACAGCTTCTCCTTAGAAAAAATCCGGCCAGGATAATCCATCTTTTTAGCCCAACCGATAGAAATTAATAATGGTTAAACGACAATGAATGATTTGTACTTGTAACAAGTTTTTGTTTGTTTTATGGAAAGTGCTAATAAATGCCGTTATTTTTATTTCTGTTGCGGATAAACGGTGCATAACAAAAAGGCTAAATAAAGAAGGACCAATGTAAATATCTTATAAACTATCAAAAATCATTAAAATTATTTGAGTGTCTATTTTAAAAATGAAACAAATGATACATTGTGATTTTATATAATGAGTATTAAAGGGAGAATCAAAATTAATCTCAATAAACAACTAAAAAAAATAAAATCCATATGGATATTGCGTGATGAATGATTGGCAAGAGTGGGACAGACATAATCTTGGCGCCAGCCACACACATAACATAACAGAAAAACAGCGAACACTCACTCTCTCTCTCTGTCTGTCTGTCTGTAACAATGGCTCTCACTCTGAGAGTTGTGAATGTAAACAGTATAGGATTTGAGTCATGTTCACGTTGTTCAACTTTTGTTTCTCCCAATCCCTCAAATTCTCGCTTCGTGTTTGTTGGGTGTTCTAAAGTTGAGCGAATTTCAGTAGTTACTGAAGAATCTGAAAACTCACTCATCCAAGCTCTTGTTGGCATCCAAGGACGTGGACGTTCTTCTTCTCCACAACAACTCAATGTTTCTCTCTGTGGCTCTTTCTTAGTTCTTACTTTCATAACTTTATATCAATATGTTCCTTCCTGAATTTACCACCACCTTTTGTTTTATCTCCCTTTCAGGCTATTGACCGTGCTATTCAAGTCCTGGAACATATAGGGGGTGTGTCTGATCCGGTTCGTCTTCAATTTCGCTCTCTATGTTTAACTTTTTATTATCCTTTTTCATGACATGATCAATCTCTATTCTCTTCTGTTCTGCAGACAAATTCAAGTTTGATTGAGGGTCGATGGCAGCTCATTTTCACTACAAGACCTGGAACAGCATCACCCATTCAGGTTGCTATTATTATTACGTTACTGAAAAGTAAATCTCTAATGGAAAGCTGCATATATTATGTTTCTCATCTTTAAATTTAGAAATATACTTCCAACTTGATAATACCTACTTAACACAACAAGGATCACTCACCTGTTCAATAGTTCAAGACATGCTTAATCATCATATGACTCAATATGGTATTCTATATTGCTCTTTCAGAGAACATTTGTTGGGGTTGATTTTTTTAGTGTATTTCAAGAGGTTTATCTTCGAACAAATGATCCACGCGTAACCAATATTGTGTCATTTTCTGATGCCATCGGTGAGCTCAAAGTTGAGGTAATACTAAGTAACTTCAATTGGAGTTGTCATAAATTTAATACACACTTCTGCGTTAAATTCTACTTTTATTTTTTATTTTTTTTTGTAATACTACGCGAGACAGACTGAAACTAGTAAACTTTTTAGTTTAAGAGGCTTAGTCAATATTGTGAAATGAATTATGCCACATAAATTCTAAGGTTGGCTATCTCTTCAAAAATTTGTTAAAAGTATTGTTAAATGTTACAGCTAATTTACTTGCTACGTGCTTCTAAAGAATCAAGAGTTAATATGGATAGCTTTCTGGCTTTCTTCGTGCATGTCAGGATAGTTGAATTCCCGTTTGTGCTTGTCATACAAAAAACCATGATATCATATAGCTGTTCATATATTTTACTATTTTATCCTCTGATCTATTGAGAATTTGGTTTTTTGATAGAGTCAATTGATGTTATTTGATCTATATGTCTGACCCTATCTCGTGGGACAAAGACTTCATTGTTGCTCTTGTTCTTGTTCTTATTCTCACGTCCTTCAATTTAAACAGGCAGCAGCATCCATTGGAGATGGAAAAAGAATCCTTTTTAGGTTTGACAGAGCTGCCTTTTCTTTCAAATTTCTTCCATTTAAAGTTCCATATCCAGTTCCATTTAAGCTACTCGGAGATGAAGCAAAGGGTTGGTTAGACACCACATACTTGTCGCATTCAGGAAACCTTCGCATCTCAAGAGGGAATAAGGTGATTAAGCATTTCCAATATAAACATCATCTTAATATAGTCTTTTGTTCCTCCCCTCAATTAAAATGCTAGTTCGTCTAGCACACCAAATCAAAGCATTTTTATAAAAACAATGTTTCCAAGACTTAACAGCAACATATATATAGTGCAGGGAACCACATTTGTGCTGCAGAAGCAAACTGAACCTAGACAAAAGTTATTAACAGCAATTTCATCGGGGGTGGGTGTTCGAGAGGTAAGGGTGCTGTTTTTTTTTTCAATAAACATAACTGGAATATTTCCATTGTCGCTATTTTTCACATCCTTAATTCCAACAGGCAATAGATAAACTCATTTCCTTAAATAAGAATTCTGGGGAAGAAGATCCAGAACTAGAAGAGGGCGAGTGGCAGATGATATGGAATTCACAGGTAGATTTTGATATACAAACGAAGAGTTCCAACTTATAATTTTGTTTTTCTCATTTGAAGTTAATATTTTTAGGGAGTGCTGTTTGAAGATGATTTAAATGTAAACAATTATCTTACAAGGTTTTATTTTTCTTATGTAAACAACTTATTCTCTTTAGACTGTGACGGATAGTTGGTTAGAGAATGCTGCCAATGGTCTGATGGGAAAGCAGGTATCAAGTTCATCTCGTGCACTTAATTTAATTGGCACAAGTTCTACCTCAAGTTTACAGTTTGTGTAATACACTGAATGTTACAGATTATTGGGAAGAATGGACAAATAAAGTACGTGGTTAATATCTTGCTTGGGCTGAAGTTCTCCATGTCTGGAATTTTTGTGTAAGTTTCCATTGTTTAAAGTTCGCTAATGTTCAGGGGAGGGTCCATAAAAACACAATAAATATGAAGGAATGTAGACAATGAAGATAGGAATCTCTGAATTTTGAGAGTAAGAGAGAGAGAGAGGCTGGAAGTAATAACTGGAACCTGGGTTAGTATGTTAGGAAAAACTTCATATATTTTATGAATGCTTTATGGTTATTAACGCCTTTCAGCAAGGACTCTTTTCTGTCTGCATGTCCTTGAAGTGGAGATACGTAGGGGTTTTCATGTTGTAATGTGATAAAGCTGGAACTCTTTATTCTATCAGAATGGGTTGCCTTCTATAAGTGGTTAAGACGAGACTTTTACTAGGTGTGCAGCTTAAATATTTTAGGGCATGGTTAAGGTTAAAGTATAGGTTATGGTCTTCGAAAGGATATGTTGTGGCGACAGACATGTATTTTGATATGTCAGCTATTTTTTAGGACATGAATTAGTTGCTGATATCATGAGATTGTATCCAAAATCTGTCCTTGGTATACTGATGAGATTATAAAACAAAGCTGGTTTTCCTTGAAATCACTTACTTGATTGGTGAAATTTATGTCGATTTTCCCTGTGGGAAAATGAAAACTTTTAACAGTCATGACTAGATTATTAGGGAGAAGGGGTCAGCGATTTAGTTTTAGACATTAACAGAGATGAACCTGAACCATTAAATAGCTGGACTGAACATTTTTTTCATCTCGTTACATGACAGAAAAAGTAGCCCTAAAGTGTACGAGGTTACAATGGATGATGCAGCCATAATTGGTGGCCCATTTGGATATCCCCTAGAATTTGGCAAGAAGTTCATCTTGGAGATTCTGTAAGATGACAAAATCTTCTAAGAAATAATGTTCTTACTTAATCCATCCATAGTATTGCATTTGCATGCTGGTTTAAGGTCTTTCTATTTCTTATATCTTTGAGTCATCTTCCTTTGCAGATTCAATGATGGTAAAGTCAGAATTAGCCGAGGAGACAATCAAATTATTTTCGTACATACTCGCACAAATGCATAGTGATTTATTTCGTTTTGTTTTGTGGGTGAAAATTTCACATCAATTGTGTATTTAACTATCTATCCCTGTATGTCAACCACATATCAATGCTAGCTAAATCAGTATTCCAAATACAACATGGAAGGTCTATTACTCTATTTATTAGCTTTCATTTTTAGCTGCGTTATTATGTAAGAAAGGCTATGTTATTACTTTTTTGCACGTTCTTGGGGAACTTTAATATTAATATGAATTTAATTTTTATTTTAACTTTTTTTTTTTGGTCAAAGCAATGTTTAAAGCTTAACTTTAATATTTTTTCCTTCTTCATTTGGTTAAAATAATGATTTCATTAAAATTTGGTTAAAACTTAAAATAAAGATTTCATTAAACCAAGTGTTTGACTCAAATAGTTAATAAACTTTCGAGAGAATATGAGTTTAAATCCTAATTGAAATAATCATTTAACCAAGCAATGGATCAAAGATCATTTTTTATAGGAGTTGAAGGAATTTTTTATGAGAAGGAATCAAGGGATGAAAGACAAAAAGACTTCTTAGTTTGTATTTAAAAGCGATAAAATAAGTAACATTACAAATTAGTAAAATTTAAGCTTCATATGGTGCATGTTTCATAAAGGTTAATATAGGCATAGTCAAAATAATAAGAACGACAACATGTCATGTCAAAACAAGAGTAACAATAATAAGATTATTATTTTAATCAAAGTAATTGAGTTATTTTAAAAAGTAACGCGAATTACAACGTGGCAAACCCCAATAGTTAAACAAACAAAATTTCACACATGTAAGAACTTCAAGCTAACATACAACATGAAAATTGAGCCGTTGCACTTAGCTGGTCCCTCTATATTTTGTTTTTTTAAATGAAGTTTTGGTTCTTCCATCTCAATTTTAATTTTGCTCGAGTTGGTCCCTCACCCTATTTTAAAGTCAATTTTGGTGATGTGGCATTGCTACTAATGATGTGGCAATGCTTAGGTGGACTAATTGAGTATACATGTCATTAATAAATGTTTAACTCGATAATAGCTTTAAAAAAATAATAAACATTTAATTCATGTTGAGAAAACTCATGCACATAAGTACTATATTTCAGCTACTATGAATATAAGGAAATTTGCCCCCAAAAAATATGAATATTATGAAAATAATTACCTGTTAGATAATTGTATACCGAGTTTTTTTTTAATAAATATATATAACATAAAATATAAATAATGATCTTTATATTACATTCCCTCAACAAAAAAAAAGGTCTTTATATAAAATATAAATTTTTTCCATCCCCTTATACATTTCCTCAACGCATTAAATTTTATGGACAATGGGACATAAACTTTCTCTACAATTTATTGTCATATTAAACTATTTTTTTATCATTTACTAATTTGTTTTGTTATACTTTTCATTGTCATTTCCTATAAAAAAATTATCCACTCAATTTACCTTTCCATTATATTTAGGAATCTCATTTTCTTTTTCCTTCTCACTTTTATATACAATAACCTGTGCAAAAAACGTAGTATTATCATATTATAATCTGTATAAAGGTGAGATGCATCACAATTCGTACACTTCTTTTCAATACTATTATTCTTTTTTTGTTGTTGATGAATCCAATACTATTATACTATGACATAATAAAGAACAAACAATTAATGAAATATATGAAAATATATGTTCGCCTATAACAAAATTACAGACAGGGAACTGATTTCTTGCTCCTCAAACCGTCTGGGGAAGGGCAAAGTGAAAAGAAATATTGATACTATCTTGTTTCCAACTCATCTTGTACTTTAAGGCCATTTCCCTCTTGTTGACTTACAGGACTTTCTACAACAGCTGGTTCTTCCACATTAGTAGGTTTCCCCTATTCAAAGTCAACACATACAAGGTTTTTAGCCAACATAAAGAAACATTAGCGATTATAATGATAAAAAATTGAATCTTCCTCAATTGCTGTTGAAACAAACCTTGTTTCGATCACCCCATCCAAGTCCAAATGGACGAGAAAGTAAACTTATCCTCCTAATAGGGGTATCCGTCGTAGGCTCTTGATTGTTTCTAGATCCGGGAGATTCTGGCTGTGAAGATCTATAAAGCAAGACGGCAAAAAGTCAAGGTCATCTATAGAGGGCTCTGAGCATAAACAATATAGAGCAGTTATTGTTCATTTCCTTTCCGATATTTCTCCAGCAACTTTTGACATTTTTATTAAATAGAAGATATTGGTGTTTATTTTTGGGGAACTCAGCCATGTTAAGGTTTAGGGGACGGTTTAACCACTATTTTGTGGTTCTTACTGGATACTGAATGTTGGCAGTGATTTTAACTTCGAAGAGAGAATAAATCTAAAGCTAGACCCAAAAAAAATTGGGGGTTCACATGCATTAAGGAGTCAAATATTTTAAACACATAAAACATACCGTGGAGATGGTTGCAGTTTAGTTTGGCCAGACTGATACTGCAAAGTAGCTTCCAGCATAGACTCGGCCATAACTGCTCTCTTCTCCATTTCTGCAAGTGCAGCAGTTGCTTCTTCATACTTTTCCTGCAAAACAATAATATATGATGTATGCTGGTAAGATGTTACAGTTCAAAAATTCATCATTGTGATGATTGAAATATAATTTAGCAGTACAAGGAAGCATAAATCATTAACAGGGACATGACATAACGCGATTCAGCATATAGATTTCTAGCTACTAATGCATTCAAAAGAAGTATGGAACAATGCAACTTGTGTGATGCTAGAGGAAGCTATTTTTATCCAGCGTTCAAATTATTATTACAGAAGGGTCATCAACAATGTGGCATAAAATTTTACCCTTAATGTATGGATTCAAGTACAACCTATGGCATAATAGTTGTGAAATTGATACCACACCACTACAATACAACGACACTCAAAGGAAAGAATGACTTTTTGAGATATGAGTCGCATCATCTCACAACAATTTGAAACCTGACAACCAGTTTGGCAAGGATTGTAGGAACAAGTAAAACGCAGACACTCCTAGCGAATAACATAACGAAAAAATAGCATGTTAAATGTACAAAATGAACAACAAAACCAAAGTAATTGTCCCAACTACAGATCAAAACTGATTTGCTATAACCTGAAAGCACCACATCTTATCAAGACAAGTGTTGAATTGATAAGCTTGCGTTTGAGGTAGATACTGATGGAAAAGAAGGGCAATAATAAAATTTGAAAGAGAAAAGGTAACCTGAAGCACTTGGGAAGCATATCTCTGTGCAGTTGCATCTTGCTCAGCGAATCTGCGAGCATCCTCTGTAACCTTTTGTTCTTGCTCCACCCGCATCAAGACCTATCAGAAATAAATTCTTACATTGACAGTGACACAACCTATTTTGCCTAAAGAAAGTATAAAATTATGAGTAAAAATGAAACCTGAAGCATTGCAGTTTCCTGTTCTTGTTTATCAGAAAGTGCTTGTCGAAGCTCAGCAACCTCTTCTTCTAGTCGCTCTACCTGGAGATGATAAAATTTACACATAAACTTTGTAAAGAACAATATCATAACTCACACTGCAAGACAGCTAATGCAACAAATTGGGTTCATAAAGAATTATTTAACAATATAAGCACTACAGACAACTTAAACTAATCTGTATCCTGGATAGTAACTGTGCTTTGAAGGTGATAGGTATACCAAGAAAATATAGAATGTGCCAAAAATGGATAAGGCAGTATTATTGTTTCAGTGCATACAAGACAATAATTAATGATCATATTTGCCACAACCACAGGTCTAGCAATAATCACCTAGCGAGAATCTGACAAATCGACAAGTTTACAATATCTACCTATTCAACACTGTAATAGTTTGTTTTTGTTCTTTAAATTGGGGCATGGATATGACAATAAACCATGGTTGATTGGCAGTTTATGCAAATGAGATGAAGTCTTCCCACAACAGGCTGTCGGTTGAAAATCCCATCAAAAAAATAAAAAAAATTAAGTGGGAAAGAAGCAAGGTAAAGGTTCACCACAATCTATCCGAGGAGGCAAGTTGCCATTTCAACTGCTTGATAAGTAATTACTAGAGAAGGAAAATTTCCCCCTATTTGCAGTACAATGAGAAAGCAGCAGATGCAGAGGATATGCATTGCAATGAAAATTTATTGATGCACGAAGCAAAATTCATTCTGGACTTGTGCCTTACCTTGGCGCTCAGTTGCCGCCTGTTGTCCTGCTTAACCATCTCCATTAATGCTGTTTCAAGCTCCTCTGCTCTGGTAAAAGGGAAGAAATTTGAAGGCATAAATGTTACAAGCAAAAAGTGGGGGAGAAAACCTTTTATAATTTAAGTGAAAAAAGGACAATAAGTATCAAAGACCAACGGACACTCTCGATTATAAAGGAGAGTATATTAACCACGTTAATCTTATTATTGCGTATAAAACATTAAACACTGTAGTGGGTAGGGTAATCACCCAAGTGGTTATAGAGTATGATCACCCACTGAACTTTCAGATACAAACTCCTTAAAGAAACAAGACTCCTACACCAATGGCCATGCCCAAGCTCTTCAGATGTAAAAAACATAATAATTCGTATTACTAAAATTACAGATTTGAACTTCTCCACTGCCCAACATTTGTGTTACATCGGATAAGACTATAGAGTCCAGACTGCCAAGCCTAAGTCTATAGTGCAACAATGGAAGTAATCAATTCTAAATTTAGAACACTCACGGAAAAAATCACACATGATCGCAAAGCCCCCGTTTCCAGGCCAAGTGAGACCATGGTTCGAGTGTCCTTAGTTTCTTGCATAGGAATTGCCTTGATACAGTAGACTATCTCTTTCCTTAGTTTACGTGTAAATTCTGCATTCTCTATAGTGTGTAACTCTGTTTATGTTGGAAATATATTTTACCATCAATAAAAGTCGGTTTCTACAATTAGATTGTATTTTGGTACCAATTTCTACCATATTCCTGCTTCTCCTATATCTTTCATTATTTTCTTCCATACTTTCGTATTTCCATTTAAAAAAATAAATCTTACCAAAGAACCAATACCATTTTAAGTACCTGAGAATAGCTGATCTTTTCTCTTCTAATAATCTGCAAAGTTCAACTTTCAACCATGCAATCTGCATAAAGTGAGCAACATAAGATCAATACCACATCGTGGTTGGCTGCTTTCTTCCTTTAGATGGATGATTATTAAGGTTAGATTTATGGGTCAATGCAATAAGAAAAATTGAATCATGTATGTACAGCTTTGACAGCATAGTCATTTTTAACAAAGATGCAAATAAACAAGATATATGATCATTTATGGAGTTTAAAAGTATAATTGTATTCCGTGGCTAAGTTATTTAAAAAAAAAATAGAAAAAAAAAATCAAATAGAATTTATCCTCTATTTTAAGTTAGTGACTTCACGTTCTAATAAAGATTTCACATGGGGAAAAAAAATCATTTTCATTCTCATTCTGTTTAGTAGCGTATCTATAACCATCAAAACCTAAATAACAGCATCGTGTAATGAAACCACCCTTACTTAAGAGGGGGTCACATTATGCAGTAAATTTTTCTCCTTTCACTATCTGTTTTTTTGTTCGGTAGATGAGCATTCATTCAAGTAAAACTAAAAGCCGAATTCCTAACCTTTCCTAACCTTTTTTTATAGGAGATAAAATTGAAAAAAAACCTCAAACAGTTCTCATGTTCACATTGTCCTAGTTTTCTGGTATGCATTTGCTGTACAGTCCTTCACAAATTAGATTCTCAAAGTAATAGGTTGTGGTGATAAATAATTAACTGAACCGAGTGCTATACAGTAAAACAAAACCAACATCTTACATCAATGTCGCATGGAACACAATATCCCAAGTCATTAGAAATTGAGCATTTAATATTTAACAATGATGTACCAAAACACTGTCCAACTTTGATAAAATGCAGAGGCATTGAATTAAAAGTAGAAACCAAAAACATTTTCAAATGTTTATCAAGGAATAAAATTGACGTGAAGGACCAGTTGAGGACAAAAATTATCCTCAACAGCCAACTAACCCCACTTGAACTAATTACATACCAAAACACTGCCCAACTCTGATAAACATAGAGGCGTTGAACTAATAATAGATACCATAAGCATTATGCAAATATTTATCAAGGTATAAAGCTGTTGAGGAAAAGGACAAGTTGAGGACAACAATTATCCTCAACGGGCACTAACTGCACTTGAACTCATTGAAAACTTGTGGCCAACAGTTCAGTTAAGATAAATGCACTAATTGGTGGATCCTCATGAACATGTTATAAAACAGTTTTTTTAACTTTCTGTCTTAGTAATTAGAGTGTCATTACTTTTTTTTATAAGAGAATGTCATTAATTGTCAAGATAATAGAATGCATCCTTCAACTTCACGTTCTATCAACACAGGAGGGGGGTGGGGATAAAAGGAAAGACAGAATTAACCTGCTCTGGAAGATCTGGAGCTGAATCTATCTCACCCTCTCCAGTAAGACTAATCAAAATTTCATCTGCATTGGTAGAACCAGATTCTGTACGGGATAAATTCCCAAGTACTTGCACATTATTTGATTGCTCAAATAGCTTTGATACCAGACCCTTAGCATCCCTCAAAGCTTTAAGCCCTTTTGATCTTTCTTCAATTGCAGCTATTACAGCTGGCCTATGTTTATTCCTCAGCTCCTGCAATCGAACTTCGTTTATATTTTGGTAACCCATGCAAGCTGTCAATACAAGCTGACTGCTATCAAATGTGGAGCCGGCTAATGACTGAAGTAAAGTTACTGCATCTCCAGCATCCTTTGTTGTTACCAAGGCTGGACCTACAGGACATGGTGCAATTAAGTCTCATGAAGATATGGATAACTTAAGCATCTAGTTTACTTTTTTCCAATAAACAACAAACATTTTGAGCCAATACCATATAGCTCCATTAAAGCAACTGCAGTTCTGAATAGCATGACTCGGTTTCCTTCAAAAAGAAGCACATCCCACACTCGAAGCACTGAAGTACAAATAATTACAATAAATCAGGAGGAAGCTTAGGTTATAGAATACAAATGCTCATTTGAAAGAAAAAAGAAAAAAACTAAGCTACAGTATTCAGTAGATAAAACATAAAACCTGACCACTTTCCCAAGGAAGCATGTTCACAAAAATGGAAAGAAACCATGGTCCAGTCACCCATGCAACCTGCACTCCCAGATAATCTAGATGATTGGCTGCAAAAGAAGCACACACAAGAAATTAACAATTAATTATGGTACACTAAAAACAAACTTCACCTGGTGAGTTCAAAGACATGAAAAAGATTTAAATCAGTATACACACCCAATTTGGGAAACCTCTCCCGCACCAACTCTTCAAAAACAAGTTGATCCACCTGATAAAATGAATGTGTATTTGAATATGTCAAAAATTCAAACAACAGTTATTTGTAAGCATTATTACTGAATTTACTCAAATATCTTTATAAGAATAAATAAATACCTGAGACTCTATCATATCCTCTGAATAATAGCCATCAAAATAATCATCTAAAATGCCCATCAAGGTCCTGACAAAAAACCATAGCTAGTACAAATTAGTACAGATTTACAATATGAAAGATAGTGTGAAAGTAGGGTGCCATTCTGTTGAAATTTGGGGCCTAACTCATCCTTACAAAACCGGCTTGTAAGGTGAGGAGTGCCTCCTCTTCCTATCTAACCGATGTGGGATTAAATGCACCCCCTCAAAGACAAGCCACCATAAGGCAACTAGGGGCAGATCTCAATTAATGTGGGATTACCAACACACCCCCTCACGCTCGGGGCTGGATTTCCAACACATTCCTTCATGACAACAATAATCCAACACATTCCTTCATGACAGCAACGCTTGTCATATGCTGGAACCTTTAAAAGGATGAAGCTATACCTACAGTCTATACTTTGAAAAAGTGCACATACTAAATATATATTCTAGAAATCCAAGGAAGCTTAATAAGGACCTACCAAAAGGCATTTTCCTCAGGCATCAAAAGCAACAATAATCCAGCAAAAAAATTCATGGCCTGCAATTTGAATTATCCCAACAAGTCATTAAAATATTGAAAAATACCGCGAAAAATTTCTTTTATAAAAATATGTAAAAACATGAAATTATTTTTAGAATCAAAGACCTGACAGTAACCAACAGAGGGATTATGTCGAGCATATGCAGTAAGTAATCGTCTCAAAGCATTTCTACCATCCTCGTCCAAAGCAGGATGACCAGGAAATGTCCGCGGAAGATCCTGCACAAACAATCAACAATTGGGGCCTTTTGACGAGATCTTATTCGATAGAGTCGTAAAGATAATATCATAGCATCATGAGCTACGAGGTGAAGTGTCACAGGTACGGACCTTCTCAATCTGTCCTTTCCATTTTTCTGGTACATGTATGGATTCTGCATTTGTTTTCCCATCATTGTCATCTAATTGCCCGTTTTGATGATTACTTTTAATTCCAGAATCACCATTGGAGGCCAGTAGATCCTGATAATACTTCTCTACCCGCCTTGCTTTGACACCCACAAAAGCTTGCCAGAGCTGAAGCACGAGAAAAAACATGAGGGTAGCTTTCTTAAAAATAAAAACACTTCACAAGAAATGAATATCTTGTATCTCATATATATAATATAATGGGTACCTCTCCCCTCAGTGCCATTGGAACGCCCCCACGAACAAGAACTTCCAACTCTTCTTTCCAAGGACACGAAGCCTCTAGTGGTGCAGCAGCAGCAGCAATACCATTTGTAGAGGTACTCAAGCCATCAACAAGAGGAGTATCTGAACTAGGGTCTGACCTCTCAACATCATAGAACTCCTCGTCAGAATCTTCCTCACATGCTCCTTTTGGTGATTTAGCAACATCAGTAAGAGATAGTGACTCAGTTTCAGTGACCAGCTCATCTTTTACCACGCCTTTCTTGTTTCTTTCATCATTTACCGACCCAGTTTTCTTCTTAACACGAATGCTCATCATATCCTCAATAGTATTAAGAGACGATCTTATGGTTGACCATAACTGGACTCTATGAATTCTAGTCTCCTCAGATGCCGGTAACTCCTCCTTTTGACTACCATTTTCAGC
>Ga0209282_1000591_pt1 | contig 17799 bp, 11 predicted proteins | sample Mtrugardesep15_FD_187529 | JGI IMG/M metagenome (GOLD analysis project Ga0209282, IMG submission 187529) | Root nodule microbial communities of legume samples collected from California, USA - M. trunc garden sep15 (SPAdes) (version 2) | ecosystem: Host-associated > Plants > Roots > Nodule...
CACTGTTATTGATAAATAAATAAATCAAGAATATTGCTTGAAATGCTTGCTAAAAAAACAAAGTCTTATTGATTGATATGAGGAAAGCCTTATCTATAGTTTTTAAATTGTTCAAATCAATTTTGATTTAGAAATAGCCATGTATGAAGATGATATTTTTTTGTAGTTGTGTTTTGTTTGTAGACCTCCATGAATATGTTGATGATTGTTGTTTTAGTGTGTGTGTGTCGAAAGTCATGGTTGGTGGAAGAGAGAAAGGAAAAAATCAAATACAGGAAGTGTATCATAATATTATGTGCATAGACAAATTTAATGGTGAAAAAAAAAGGGTTTTAGTTGAACCAATACTTCAAGTGGTCCAAATTAAAATTACCCCAAACTTAGTTCATGGCTCTTGCAACTTTCACAAGCCCACGCCACCTTTTTTACTCTAGTTAATAAAAAAAGGCACAATTAAATTAGCTGCATCATTATCGTCATTGTTCATAAAGGTCAATTTTTCTTTGGCCGATCTAAGTTGCATTTAAAGTGATTTTTGAAATGGTTGAAGATTTCTCCCATACCCCTTCCACCCCCTTAACTCTGGTATCATTAATTTATACTCAAAATCACAATATTCCTCCTCCTAGGAGCCACCAACCACATACTTTATTTATATTAAAGGATATTTGTTAGTATAAGCCTTTTTTATTTCTCTCTCTTTATTGCTTAAAGGAGCCTATATAATTAAAGGAAAATGTTTTCTGACATCGGTTTGGACACAAATACGTAAAATTATTTAACAAGTTTTCGTATTTTAAATTATCTTACTCTCTCGTTAAATGTCTAATCTCTTGCCTCTTAAACGTAATGATATTCTATTCTATATCAGCTATTATGTGACACAAAGATTATATTAGAGTATTCTTTTAAGAAGTGAAAAAAGATAATTTTGCATAAAAAAATGTGTATTTATTAGTTTAACAAATATTTAACTGACACCATTTATTTATATGAGTCTCTTAAAACACATCCTAGAACACTTGTTTCACAACACCTAATCTGTATTATAGTTATATATTTATTTATTTTTTAAAGAACTCTATATATTAATTAATTATTCAATAATTTCTTTATCAAAAGAATTATTGTATGAAACATGGTTATTTTTGTAAAAAGCAGCGGTTGACCCGACAAACTTAGCTGGGACCATGCCACCCCTCGTCTCGTCCTTAATTCCCATCCCACATTCTTGTCTTTGCATTGTTTTCATTTTCAAAACAAAAGAAAGACAAAACATAACAATGTTAACAAAGTACTGCAGGAATGTATAGGATCCCCCAAACCTTGTATTAAAACAGACAATTGTAGCGTAGACAACAAATCAAACCAACACACACCACCAACGTCTCTCTTCTGCGCCCACATTGTATTCCTCGAGGCCTAAGGTAATGTCTTCTTCCATTTTCTCACCCTTCTTTTTCATCAGTTAATAATAATAAAGATCTGAAATGACATGGTTTGGATCCATCAAAATGCAGGTGGTGAATGAATGAATGATGGAGTCATCGAGTGGAAGAGAGTTTTGTGCAAATGGAACCTCCATGGATACAGCGGAGGTTGAGGCAAAACTTGATCAAGGAAATATTCAAGATGCTGAAACTGCATTGCGTGATGGCTTGTCTCTTACTTCTGAGGTATTTCTTATAATTTGTCTTCATTTTAAATCGCTATCAATTATAATTGACAGAAAATGAAATGCTACATAGGAAAATGCATTTTCTGAAACAATGTTTTCACATGTTAGATCTATATTCTCCTGTGTTTATTAGTTGAAGTGAAAATTAAAACAACAAAGATGTGAAGTATATGAGCCTTAACTTTTTGTATGTGTTGTAAGGTTTCAAATTGAGGTTTGTTGTTATGATGTGATGCTTGATATTGCGTAAAAATGCGGTGGCTTATGCCTGTGAACATCAATTTAAAACCATACTGCATTATGTAATTATAATATCATATCATGCTTGCTGATTTTCTAAACTGCATTATGTTGTTTCTGTGTTTTGCTGTCCCCATTTTGAATTGGTAGAGCCTTGGAGGTGATAGGTGTTATATGTTGGGCTGGTTTTAGAGAATATATGATTGGATTTGCAATTTGTTTAATTCCAATGTTAAGGTCTTTGGAGTCTACGAACGATGCATCATTTTTTTGGGTTCCTTTTACCTTAACTTTTGTTTGAGAAATAGAAGACTTTAGTACTCCCAATCACGGTCAAATGCGGCCGATGCTGCCTCAATGGTGGTCGTGCATTGAGATAATGAGATTATGCCACTTCAAACCTTAGAATACTTCATTCCCATAACATAAATTCTTCTTTTGGTGAGGCAGCATAAATTTATATTCCGCGACCAATAGACCTTGCATATAATACGGACTTATATGTATCACTGCATTACATGTAATTGAATTTGAAACCAGATAAATTTGCCAAAGCAAACATAATTTTTGAAAAATTGATGCATTATGTAAATTGAGACAAACAACCCCTTAAATGTAGTACGGAGTTCTCACATACATCCTTTCTTCTTGAAATTGAATTGACGAACCATTTCTGTAATAAATCAATCATAAGTTAAGTTAATATTCATGGTCACTTTTAAACCTTTACAGGAAGCACAAGCTCTGCTCGGAAAATTAGAGTATCAAAGAGGTAATGTTGAAGGTGCTCTTCGTGTATTTGATGGGATTGATCTTAAAGCAGCTATACAGCGACTGCAACCTTCTCTTTTGGAAAAGCCACCCGTCAAGAAAGGTCCCTCTCGTGCCGAATCACCTTCTTCAGTAACTCAGCATGCTGCTAGTATGGTGCTTGAAGCCATCTACCTAAAAGCCAAGTCTCTACAAAAACTGGGGAAATTTGATGGTATTGAATTATTAACTAGTGAAAGTTATTCTCTACTAGTAGTTAACCTTTTCTTCTTTTTTGGAATGGAAATTGATTTCCTGTATACCTACACGAATGCACCTATAATACGGACCCAGATTCCTTGCAGTAGAAATACCACAGTAATGAGTCTCGGCCATTGATGTCAGATTGGACGGGTCAGATTACACAATCAGTAAATTAGTTTTAAACAACCTTGACCATGGATTCGGACTGTTGAGATCCGTGATTGCCCGACGCAGTTACAGCAGAGAATCTGTTTCCCTGCATTACTTTATCTTTGAATCAAATCAACACTGAAATGATTATTTCATGTATTTGCAGAAGCTGCTAATGAATGCAAGCAAGTTCTTGATGCTGTTGAGAAGGTATTTTCTCAGGGTATATCTGATACTCAAGTTGACAATAGATTGCAGGAGATAGTAAGCTGTGCAGTAGAGCTCCTTCCCGAGCTTTGGAAACAGGCCGGTTGCTACGATGAGGCAATAACCGCTTATAGGAACGCTCTTCTAAGTCAATGGAATCTTGATAATGATTGCTGTGCGAGAATTCAGAAAGCATTCGCCGTATTTTTGCTTTACAGTGGTGTGGAGGCGAGTCCGCCAAGTTTTTCCGTTCAGATTGAGGGGTCTTATGTACCTAAGAATAATCTCGAAGAGGCAATTCTTCTTCTTATGATTTTTTTGAGGAAGTTTAGCCTAGGTAAAATAAAATACGATCCTTCAGTTATGGAACACCTAACTTTTGCACTCTCAGCATGTGGCGAAACTTCTATTTTGGCGAAGCAATTTGAAGAGATGCTTCCTGGTGTATATCATCGTATTGACCGTTGGAATTCTTTAGCTCTATGTCTTAGTGGAGCTGGACAAAATAAAAGTGCCTTGAATCTGCTACGGAAGTCTTTGCACAAACATGAACGACCAGATGACTTGGTAGCATTATTATTGGCTACGAGGATTTGCAGTGAGGATCCTCATCTCGCTGCTGAGGGTGCAGGATATGCTCAGAGGGCAATTGATAAAGCTCAGGGCTTAAACGAGCATTTGAAAGGTGTTGGTCTTCGGATGCTCGGACTCTGTCTTGGAAAGCAAGCTAAGGTTGCTTCCTCCGATTTCGAGAGGTCCATGCTTCAGTCAAAAGCTTTGCAATCATTGGAGGAGGCAGTTAGATTAGAGCAAAACAATTTTGATCTAATTTTTGAACTGGCTATTCAATATGCCGAGCACCGAAATTTGGCGGTTGCTTTACGTTATGCCAAGCAGTTCTTCGACAAAACTGGTGGCTCTAAATTGAAAGGATGGAGATTGCTTTCTCTGGTTTTGTCTGCACAGAAAAGATTTACAGAGGCCGAAGTGGTAACTGATGCTGCTATAGATGAGACTTCGAAATGGGAGCAGGGTCCTTTGTTCAGGATAAAAGCCAAGCTGAAGATCGCTGAATTAAGACCAATGGATGCTATTGAGATTTACCGGTACCTTCTTGCACTAGTTCAAGCCCAGAAGAAATCTTTTGGACCTCAAAAACTTAGTTCACACGTAAGATTCTCCTATCTTCTCTTCCTGCAATTCTTATGTTTTATATTAAATAATAATAATAAAACATTTATCAAATACTTCAAACAATTATAATAACATTCACAATAGTAGCAGCAGCAGCAGCAGCAGCAAGACACATAACTTTGATGTGAGAATGGAAGACTATAATAGTTTGCTTCTTTGCCATTGTTTTTATTTGTTCCAAATCTAATCTTACTATTATTAACGCCTTATAGGACGAAGAGGATCAAATAAATGAGTTTGATGTTTGGCATGGTCTAGCAAATTTATATGCAAGCCTTTCACATTGGAAGGATGCTGAAATCTGTTTGCAAAAGGCTAGAGAGTTGAAGGAATACTCGGCAGCAACAATGCAAACTGAAGGCAAGAACAAAACCTTTATGCTATTAAAAGTCTTATACTTTGGCATGTTCAGCTTATATTTTCCCACATGTTTTATTAAATTGAGATATCACAGGAGACGTAGGACAAGTCTAAGGAGAAAAATACTAATAACACATTCTCAAACTTTTTCCACCAAACTTGTATGAGACTCATAATTTAGTGGGACCTATTCTCAAAATGGTGGGATTCATATGAATTTCAACTAACATAAGAGAGTGTGATGGAAAGAGATCATTAGAGAGTGGCATGCTAGTACTCATCAAACTAAATACTATCTAATTGCATGGTGTAAGCAGTTTAAGGTATTTAGCCAGGGTTATTAGTATCTTACGATGCATGTGAGTCGTCTCTCGATTTGATACAAAACTTAACCTAATCCATACGAATTTCTGGCGTGTATCTATTTTGGACATGAATCCATCTTGAATCCTGGGTCATTATGATGAATCATGATTCATTGTAATGAATCATTATCTAAACTTAATGTAGTCAACCACTTTTTCTTGTCACCTTTTTATAAACAACCACTTTTATTTTTGTCATTTGATATATGACTTGGTTCTTGCATTATTTTGAGGTTCATATATGATATATCAATTTGTAAATTTGTTATGTCACTTGTTTTTACTTAAAAATGACATTTTTTTATTGGTAATGTATCATACGATTCATGATAATATTTGATTCAAGATTCGAAAAATAGGTCTCTAATTCACGATTTGAATCTAGATTTGAAAACCATGGATTCATTCCATTGTAAACTTTATATATTTACCAATACCAATATGATTGTGGCAGGTGTTGTGTTTGAAGGTAGTGGACAAAGCGGTAAAGCTCTTATAGCTTCTATCAATGCTATCCTAGTTGAACCAAACCATGTTCCAAGCAAGATCTTGATGGGTTCTTTGATGCTGAGAAATGGTTCCAAAGCATCACCTGTTTCTAGGAGTTTACTTTCCGATGCACTTAGAATAGAACCAACTAATCGCGATGCTTGGTATCATCTCGGATTAACTCACAAGGAAGATGGTCGAATGGGTGATGCTGCTGATTGCTTCCAGGCAGCTTCAATGCTTGAAGAATCTGATCCCATTGAAAGTTTTAGCTGTATGCTTTGAATGGATTCATCCTAAATACTTAACTCTAAGTCACATTTAGTGCATGTTTGAATTGACGGTTAGTAGCAAAATCACAGTGTAACCATGATTTTGGCAAAACCTGCACTTTGATGTTGACGGGGTCACTGTGATTTCATGAAACTCAATGTGATTTCAAACATGCACTAAGTATACTTGTTTCTATTAGTTTTGAAAATGTCACCATTTTTTTTTTACATTTGAAATTCTTCGTATTCGAAACTAGACACTAAGGAAACAAATTGAATTGAAATATTAATTAGGCAATAAGAAGATGAGTAAGTGGTTTGTCTTATTCAGTTGGTAGGGTAAATGAATTGTAAAGAACTTCATTTGTTTTATTTTTTGATGTGGTTCAGTTCCTTCTCAGCCTTGTAAATGTATGATACTTATCATTTTGATGAGAGTAAACTGTAAAGATTCATTTTTCTTCAATGTTTTACTTTCCTTAATTTGCTCATTCAATTTAGTGGCAGTAGAATCTTTTCTGTTACATTTTCTACGTAAGAAATGGGCAAGAGTTGTAACCAATTCTCCTTCTAACAGCCTAGTGGCTAAATGAAATGGTTATCAGAATTTTCTCATCAATTACACTCTTCTCTTCCATCTCATTCTATCTCAAGCTTCACCTTCACCAAGTATCAGTCATTCATTCATTGATACTTCTGGGGTGAGCTAGGTTGTTGCCAAAGCTTCCCCAACAATAAATAATAGGCTGCTCGTAGCTCTCTTTGGTTGAGTTAGGGAAATGATAGACACGATGAGTTCAACCTCGATTTCAGCCAATGAACACCCAAATAGGTGTAGGCTTGGAGGAACTTCGCATCTTGCGTCAGTCACATATGTGGTTTATGGCCAACCTCCTCCTATTTACCACCCCTACTTTCCAGGGGAGTCCACTTATGAAACAGTGGAAGCTCAGTTAGGGAGGTTTCCATCAAAATGCTTCAGTTTCACCTAATTTGGGCGCAAAATTGTACGTCACAACATGCTAATAAGCACACGAGTGAGAGTTTTTCATTTCCATTAATGACTGTTTGTTTTTTGAAGTTACAGTCCTATTTTAAGTTTTCCCTTTGTAACCAAGTTTTTCACAAGCTTCTGGCCAAGTTTTTAGTCCTTTTAAGGTGCTGGATAGTGTGGGAAACAAGGCTTACAATCTAGACTTACCCTCTTCTATTGGTATACACAACATGTTTCATGTCATGTGTCTCAAATCAAGCTCTATCCTAATCGTATTGCAATTTGCAACATCATTCCTAAAAAACTAAGAAAATTGAGTTATTCGCCACATCGTTTTTTATTTTATTAAAGAAAAACTAAAAAAAAATAAAAAAATATATATTTTGTTGTTATGAAAATCTGTAGTACTCAATCAAATAATTGAATAAATGTGGATGAGGAGTAAAAAAAAATGAAGAAATAAAAATAATAAGCAAAGGTAAAACAGAGATTTTGATAAACTTTGGGGGTAAGAGAATCAAGTGGGGGAGTGTAAAAAACATTAATCTAAAAGAGTACATATGGAAAACCTAACCCATATTTGAGAAGAGGCCCAATAATAACTAGGGTTTATGGTCACTCTCTCTATATATTCTCAAATCTCAACAATTGCTTTGCAGCAGCAGCAGCTGCAACAATTTCTTCGTTCCTATCACCTCAAACGCTTATTGTCCTTCATTTTCAAATTTTTTTCGTTTTTCTTTCAAGTATTTGATGAATTTGTAGAAATTGATTCTTGTATTTAAATTTGTGAATATGCAGTTTGTATATCTTAGGTCTCTCTTATAATATAGAGCGATCTTGAACCAAAGTGCATAGATTAAGAGCTGTTAAATCAGCAAGCAGCCAGACAACTGCTAAGATGGATCCACAGATTAACGGCCTATTAATGCTGTTTGTCTACTAATTCCATCTTACATTTTTGCTTCATCTATCAATCTTTCCTTACATTGTCAATTAGTGTATGTTTGAGTTAGTTAACAAACAGATTTTAACCAACACAAAAAAAAGAAGCCATGTACTTCAATTTTATTTTGGTTTGAGACGTTAACATGTTTTAATCCCAAGTTGTTGTTGTTTTGAACGAATTTTATGTTTATAATCAAGTGTATTAGTGTTGGGATTATAACCTGCTAAGTGTATTATTGTATGTGTGTATAATGTTTGATAATTCTTAAACACCGTAGTTAGTTGTAAGAGGCTTACTCATCTAATGTTATTTTTTGTGACTATATTATATGCTCATAATCTAACTTAAAAATAATACTAGGATGTATGAGCATTGTACAATTATTACATATGTCTAATATATCAAGTTTAATACATTCACAAATAATTAAGCTGTGATTATATCTTCCTTAGATTAAAAGTAAGACACCTAAATTGCATAGAGGGCAAACCTACTCTAAATATTTTCATGTAGAATTTAAGATCGATACATGTGATGTTTGAACTTATTAAAATTTTAATTTTTCTTTATTAGAAAATATATTCAATTAAAATTTTATATTTCTGCCCTACTATCCGTCTCTTTTAACTTCATTTGATTAAATTTGAATTTACACCTTCTTCTCCTCTTATTTTATAATAGGCACTATCATCTCTTAAAAGTAAAAACCTACAATAAATTATACTCTCCTTCCCTAAAAGATATTGTATTACAACCACTCCCCTTATGAATAATTTATGTATTTCACTTTAATCCATTCTAAAATGAAAAAAAAAAATTATGATATCCATAAATTTTGATCCACCAAGAACTTAATGATTGAAAATATAAAATAAATTTTTAAATACCCATGTTTTAGTGGTTTTAGTAATTTTTTAAAAGTTAATTTTATTTTGTACCGTTTCAAATTTTATAATATGGTATAAAATTATATGCTAATTATATTATGAATAAAAAATATAGAAAATATGTATTCGAATTTGATAATAATAAAATGGATTTGCACCCTTTTTTAACGTTTTTATGTGTGTTCCTCGCAGCATAAGATGTACTAAATAGAACCGAGTCCAAAAGAGCAACAAGAGGAATTTCCAAACAAGGGAAATGGCTAAGCCACCAAAACATGATTACTGAAGATCAAATTAACATATTTTGTCTTCAGCCACCAATAGGAAAGCAACATGACTTTATCTAAAAATGATGAATAGAGACTTCCTTTTGCCTAAATATTCATTATATAAATGATCTAAAATACGTGAAGGATCAACCGAAGAGAAACCAATCGAATGTCGAACATGCCACCAAATATTGTTGAAGAAATTACAATTCAAAAACAAGTGATTAGCCGATTCCGAAGGACCCACTCACAAGAAATGATGTAAGTGGGAGTCTTGAAGAAGGAAAGAAAATATACATGAAGAGATTACATGACAAACTTTAGGAGAACTAGACGACCACTCAAAGATACAATTATGCTTTTCTAACCGTACAGTCCATTCTTGATACTATTATTAATAACGGTTCCCAGAAACCTTTGCGCATCACCCCAATAGGAAGTGTAATTACAATTCAAAAACAAGTGATCAGCCGATTCTGAAGGACCCACTCACAAGAAATGATATAAGTGGGCGAGTCTTGAAGAAGAAAATAAAATATACATGAAGAGATTACATGACAAACTTTAAGAGAACTAGATGACCACTCAAAGATACGATTATGCTTTTCTAACCTTACAGTCCATTCTTGATACTATTATTTAATAACGGTTCCCAAAAGCCTTTGCGCATCACCCCAATAGGAAGTGTAGATGTTATCCCAATAGGAAGTGTAGATGTTAACATAAGAGAGAAAAATAATATAATTCAAGCTTCTTTTAAGGGAGACAAGTGTTATTTTTTCTAATATCTTTTGCATAAGAGAGAAGAAGAGTGTATATTTTTACATAAGAGGTGAGAGTATATAGTGTAATTTAAGCATTTCTTTAAAGAGAGTGTAATTTACTCTTAAATATATTCAAGTAGCCTATTGAAAAATATTTTTTTATCAAGTAGCTTTGATGAAGCTTCTAATCACTTATCAAATTTTATATTTTTTAGATGCATAGTTTTATTCTGACAATTATATTTATTTATTTTTTCAAAAAAAATAGAATCATATTATTCACAAATTGAAATGAGTGACATGATTTGTCAATAAAAAAAAATTACGGAACACATTTTCTGCCATTTACAAAAAGAACATTCAGTAAAATTCCCTCATAAATTTATGAATAATTTGTGGATAAAATAAAGCAATCGGAGATCGTATATGAGATTATGTGATCCTTAATGAGCACGTCTCTCTTGACCACTAGACTGGCAACAAAATAGAATGAATGATCTGATCTTTATACACAAGAACCACTTAAGCATTCAAAATGAATAGCTTCATTGCGATGTCCTAATAAAGTATAATAATTGGTAAACAAAGAAAAGCATAAAGGTTTGAATCTAATTAAGCATAAAACGTTGAGAAATATTGAATCTTTGTTCCCAAACAAACATAAAATGCTGCCAACTAATCAACAAGCCAATATTTTGATTAGTGATTACTTGAAATAATTTATATCATAATTAGTCACTATCTCCTAAAAGTGTATAATATAAGTTTGTATTTTGAAGTGAAAGATCGTAATATGCCCTTGAATTATGCCATTTCAGGGTTTGGATTAAATATTTAAATCAATATAGTTTTAATTAATGTTGATAGTATATAGTAAAAGTCATCCCCTCAAAATAAAAAATATAGTAGTAAAAGTCAAACTGACAATGATTTTGCTGGAACTTCGCCTGCATGATTGACAATATATGCCATATTATATGTCCATGTCACAACCCTAAACTGCAGTTTTGGTAGCTGTTGCAGTTTGTTACAAACTTAATATTGCGGAAACATGAATTAAGATGTTGTTGTAGAGAGGTCCAAAACTTCTATATTACTATTGTAAATGAGGTTCGGTAGCTTAACTGATTTGAGCTAAGTCATAAGAAGTTTGAGGTTTTGAGTTTAAATTTAGACGAATATGAATAAGTAAATATTAATCTAACAACTAACTAATAGCATTTGTCATTCAACAAAAAAAGCTATCGCAAATGCAGTTGCACACCATAATTTAGGAGAAATAAAATTTTATTTGTATATTGACTTCTACCCTTTTGTCTTGGCCTCTTCCCTTTGACAAAGTAATCATAGCTAATAATTGAAATTGCAATTCCGGCAGAGTTTAAATGAGGTCACATGTGTGAATAGTTGCATATATAGAGTTTATTTTATACTATTATATATCATGTGACATAATATAAACATAAATGGTTGTTCATTCCTTTGGCCTTAGTTTAGAACTTAGAAGGGTACTATAGTAGCTAAATATTTATGCTAAAATTGACTCAACATTGTCAACCAGCTTCTATGATTCTAAATTGAGGTCTGTAACTGCAATTCCAACTGCAATATAAAGGTTTTCGATGTCTTTCCGCTGTATTTGACTGTAATATCAATGTTTGTAGCATACCTATAACCGCGACCACAATTGTGACTTAGAACTATTGTCTACGTTTTGAGTTTAGGTGGGAAAAGGTTACATAGATTGAGATGGAAGGGAGAGGATTTTATAGCTTATACAAGAATTCAAGTGAGGAACTTTTCTTGAAAACATTAATGGATAACCCTATTGGAGTACCAATACCAACCATGGACATGCCGAGTTTCAAGGCTGTTTCTCAAAGCTTTAGAACAGACAGTGAGGAACTCTTCAAAAAGTGGTTAACAAATGAAGAGGCAAGTCCCTTTGTTCTAACATGTATATTGGATTATGCTTTTGTGTCAAGTATGAGATTCTAGCTTAAATTTTTATGACACCAGTTTGTTCGGCACATAGTTTCTTGTGAAATTTCTAAAAGAATTTGCTTGATTTGGTTTCAGGGATACAATTCATCAAGCAAAGGGCTTCATAGTAGACTATCACAGAGGTGAGTATGTTAATGAAACATAATCTATTTAAATTAATTAAGTTTTTATAGCATAAGCACTTATTAAATAAGTGCGAAGTCAAATTTTCATAAGCTATCCTAGAGAGTTTATGGAAATAAGCTGAAAACAACTTATGGCCATGTCCTAAGCTATTTTTTCAGAAGTTTTCCTAAATAGTCTTGCAAATGCTTATGCTAGTAGATAAACTCAAATAAGCAATTGAAATAGGCCTCAGAAGGTTGGTGCTAAAACCAATTGATCCTTACCATTTAATGGTTCTAGATGGATAATTGGTTCAAGAGTGGATCAATTCTTGACCTGTAAAATTTAGTATCTATCACTTAACTGTTATTTATATTTTATATTTTATAGTGATTTCATTAACTTATATTAGAAATACTTCATATAGTGTCCATTAAGCTATTTCTTTTGATTTTGTTGAACTGCAGAATGTCATCTGAACTATCTAATTTGTCCAATATGCAAAACATGTCTGCAATATCCGAGGAAAGAACTATGCAAGATGATCCTAAGGCGAATGATTATTCAACTGATTTCAATCAATTTCCTTTAGGGTAATTGTAGTAGGGTTCACAGAACCTGTTATGCCCTATCTTTGTTGTGATTTCACTTATAAGTTATAACTAATAACTAGCTCAATGCTTATAATTTGGTTTATTGTCAATTTTTTCCAGAGAACCTGTTGATGAAGTTCAACAATCTAGTAACTTATTTCTTGCCAAGGTTTGCTTACATCAAACTCTTTGCTGAATCTGAAGCATTGGTTCAATAAGACTTCCATGTTGATTTGATTTCGTTATTAATGCAGGCTTGGTTTCTAAGCGATCAACGAATGACAAGAAGTCGATCCTCTGAATTGAGGTATATACCAAATTACCAATTCATTACACTGTCAATCAATCACAATTGTTAGATCATTTTTTTGACAACCACAATTGTTAGATCATTTAAAACATTTGATTTCAATCATATTTGCATTAAAAGGCTTATAAAGGACGGTTTGTGATTGGTAGAGGATAAAATGTTTTACACTGAAGATGCATCAAAATTAATCTCTTATTTATTTGCTTTACTTGTAAGTTAAAAGTTAAAAACTATTCAAAAGAAATTTTCAACAACTTATTTGGTACTCTTTATTTGCAGGCAAAGGTATTCTCAAATGCACAATGCTCAAGTAGCACAAGGAATAGAATCTGTTCACATGTTGGCCACTCAAAATGGTGATAACACTCAACAAGAAGTTTCAAATTTAAATGGTTTTAACCACCTTAATCAAAACGGTGCCTTCACATCTCCATCGAATTCGTCTTCGTCAACGTTCAACACACATAAATTGAATGATAACACAGATAAAATCTCTTCATATGTAAATATGCTAAAAGATACATTAGAGCATAAGCGACTTAGCAGCCAAATAGCGAAACAAGGTGTGGAAGATAACTCAAATGAACTTTTTAGTCCTCGAGAAGATTATTTCCACCAAATTAGTTTTGATGAAGGGAATGAAAATTGGAATCATCAAAATCCAATATATGTTGAAGGATCCTCTACTATTCAAGTTAAGGATCATGAAGTCATGCAAACACTTGAAACATCCATAAACTTAATTGACTTGGATGGTTTAGCAAATCAAACAAATCCAATATATTTGAGCTCAGCTTCTCCAAGTGAATCTTCTATTGCTGCAACATTAGTCTCTACTGGTTTCGATGGATGCGACGGTCCATGCATATCAAGCCAAACTCTTTGTGAAAGCTCATGGAATAAAGTTGGAGGAAGTACAAGTTTGGAAAATAGAGTCAGAGGTATAATATGGTTTTAAAACAATTTGCATTTGCTATTATGAGACAATAATTTTGTTTTTGTGGAACTACAGGTTTCAGAGAACAAAAAATTGATAATCTGAAAGATGATAGAGAGGTATAAAATAATCATAAACATGTATTTAACTATTTTCTCTGAAATTAAGGTATGAGAATAATTGAACAAAGATGTTTTGGCTAATTATAATTTTTTATATTTTTTTGTTTTGTTTCAATTGTGCAGAAGAGAAGTCTAAAAAGATATGCATCTGTGACATCAGCTACTTCAGGTAGCAATAGTAACTGATAGTGTTCTTTATAACATAAAAGACATTTTGATTCTTCTAATTCCATTCCAATGCTTTCATAATTATAAATAGCTATAAATGAATTAACAGAAAAGAAATAGGGCTACAGTAAGTTAGATGATTGTGATTTGTGACCATTACCTCATAATGATACCTATATTTCTCTTGAGGTGTTTTATAGTTTCTAACATGCCATATATTATTGTATATCTATAGCTTTTGTAACTATGAAATTCTTATGATATTCAGAATTAGTACTGTTACTAAGATTTATTATGACAGAATCTTTTCAGTTCTAATGAATTGTATTTGATTGAAGTCATCTTAATCACATGAGTAAACTGTAGAAGTTGAATTATAAAACATTATTATGTAGAAACTTTTGTTTGTTTGTTTTCACAGTTTGATACTCTCTCCATCATTAACCAGTGAATTAATTTTGCAGAGGACAAGGAGAATGCCACAAAAATACGTAGGGTGGAGCGTGCACGAAAGTATGTAATAATAGTAATAGAAAAATTATACTCACCTCCGCTAAGATAAATATCTATTTTGTAAGAGACAATTGTCATGTGTTATGTGATGTCATGTAAACATCAAGGGAGGTGAGTGGAATTGCTCTTACAATGAGTATATCTCATATAAGCATATCTTACGAGATGCGAGTACAATTTATCCTTTTCCTTATAGTTAAGATTTATACAATGCTAACAAAAATTTAAAGCCTAATATATGTACAACCTTATTGTAATGCAGAATGGCTGAGGCAAAGGAAAGGAATTTGATCCCATCCATTCCTCCTGATATTCAAGCTGTCTTGAAGCGATGTGAAGACCTTGAGAAGGAGGTTCGGTCATTAAAGCTTAATTTATCCTTCATGAACAGGTAATTATAAATTTTAATTTAGAATCTCTTGGAAATTGTTTTGCTACCCTCTTTGGGTGTGTTTTACTATATATAGATCATTGATTGTGTTATTAGACTTTATAGCTAAAATATGTACTAAATTTTCAGGAAGGATTCTGAACAAACAAAGCAGATAGAGGACCTTCATAAGCAAAATGAGGATTTGACTGATGAAAAAGAACGCCTTCTAGAAGAGATTGAAATAATAGTATCAAAAAATGGAAGAAGAGTCTAATGTTGTGTTTCATATTAATTCCTTTCAACTAAGGCTGTGTTTGGTAAAAAGAAGCTATAAGCTAGCTCATAGCTGAAAAATTAGCTTATAGCTGATGGCTAATAACTGATAACTTATAGCTGAAAAGTTAGCTGATTAAAATAAAAAGTGTTTGATAAAATTAGTTGTTGAAGTAGCTGATAAATATAAAATGACGTAAAAGGACACGTTTGTGTTTTTATTATAAATCATAGGCTTAATTAATGATTTGATTCCTTAAGTTATTTGTTAATTACATTTTGGTTCAATAAGTTATTAATGTTACGTTTTGGTCTCTTAACTTATCTATTAACTTTTGTAAAAAAAACTTTATCCTTCATCACAAAATCCAGACATCCATCACTTTCATTGAACTTCATCAATAAACCTAGAAAAATTAAAAATCACAATAATCCAATTCAAACATCAATATTCAATTTTCTTCCAAATTCAAACCCCCAACTTCCCCAAATTCAATATCACCATCACCTCCACCACCACCATTATCAGCCCTCGTTTTGCTTTCATTTTGAGTTGAAATCTTTCATCTTCTTCTTCGACTACACCGCCACACCCACCACCAGCAGCGATGCCATCAGCTTCCAAATCCACTAACAAAGGTGAAACTTTGCATCTTATGATTCTAACGAGAAATGAATAAAATAAAAATGATCCACTTTTTTTTTTAGGGAAATTGGTAATTTTTTGTAGATCGTTTATGTCAACGAAATTGGTAATTTTTTTTTTTTTAGTAACAAAATTAGGAATATTGTTTGTAGAGGATTTAGAACTATGATTTAACCCATAATCTTTTATAAATCTGTGCATTTCTATAACTATGTCAATTAGATTTCCTTTTTCTTCTATAAGCATGCAAGAATCAGAAAGAGCAATCAAACTTTTTCTTTTTGTCTTGAATACGAAAAGAAAGTTGGAGAATAGAGAAAGAGGGGTGTTTAAATGTGAGTCATTCATTTTAATTTAAAGACTGCAATTTTCAATTTCTAATCCCATGGTTCATGTTTATTCATGTTTTTTTTTTTTTAAGTTTATGATGGAAGAAGATGAATTTTCTGAATTTGGTGATGAATGCGATGATTTCTGGGTTTAATGATGAACATTAACAGTTTTTCACAAAATTTTAACAGAAAGGATTTAATTGGCTAACAGATTATAGGTTAAGGGACCAAAACATAACGTTAATAACTTATGGGATCAAAATGTAACCAACAAATAACTTAAGGGACCAAATCATTAATTAAGCCTAAATTATATAGACAATTTTTATTACTTAATGTATTTCTTTTTCAATGTTTAAATTTATTTCAAAATATTTTCATCTCCCAAATGATAAATGTATTTATTAATTCAATTGACAATTTTTATTTAACAAAACTTTATTTTCACGAATTTTACTTAAACTAAACTTGCATCACTATTTATTGTAAATTTCATATAAAATTATGAGTTGTGCTATTCAGTACGGATGTTTGGGTACGAAATTTCACGGCGAGTGTAAATCTTCATTTTCCACGCGTTTCAGTTTTTGCAATTTTTTAAATAATAATAATACTAGATAAATATAATAACAAATTATAAAATTGCTTAACCCACATCCATCCACCGTTTCTCTTCCTTCCACGGCTGTTTCCAAATGAAAAGCACACCTACTTGTCACTTCTCTTTATTCCGTATTTCTTCCTTCCTCTCTTCTTTCTTATCACCTTCAAACATTCAACAGAGTATGTAGTGTTCGAAATGAAAAACAATTCAGAAGCTAATAATCCATCTAAACATGACTTAAACAGCAAACCGAAAGAAGAAACAAGGCAATGAACCAATAAAGAGGGCATGTCGCATAACTTTGGTTTGTAGAGACACTAAAATTACTCTTTCATCAATATGAACAGCTATTAGAGAACACCTCGACGTCAATGGTGCGGTTGCTGATAAGTTGGTGGCACTACAAGGGAACACGAAGCAAGCATGAATAGTTTTATGGAGTAAGTTTTGTATTAAAAACCATTGGATGCATGTGTCTGGGTCTCGGATACGTGTCGGATATGTGTGAACATAATAAACTTTGATTTTAGGACTTTTGTTTTTGGTGTTGTAGTTTTGCTTCTCTAGATCAATGGCAGTTGTGAAGGTAAATATGATGAGACAGAGTCTGGTCAACAAAGGCACAAGATCCTGAATACGAAAATCCACCGCAACAGGAGAGAGTGAACTGATAAAAAAAATACTATCCCTATAAGATGCAGCAGAAGTTGGACTTCTAAAAGCCTCAGTCCATGCTAGCATCTTCAACAGAACCAAGTAAACATGCGTTGTATACATAGAGATAGGTCTCCTAATGCTCCCATGATAACACCTTCATGTGGGATTTCGTTGTGTATGCAAAGGATCCAATGAAATGAAGTACTTCATTCACAAATTAAAAGTAAGATGCTCAAACCTTCATACTAAAATAATAGGATAAAGTCTCCTCCATGTTGTGTATGCATAGTTAACATAATTGTTTACCAGGATCAGTCTTTGTTTAGCGGG
>Ga0209282_1000592_pt1 | contig 17797 bp, 10 predicted proteins | sample Mtrugardesep15_FD_187529 | JGI IMG/M metagenome (GOLD analysis project Ga0209282, IMG submission 187529) | Root nodule microbial communities of legume samples collected from California, USA - M. trunc garden sep15 (SPAdes) (version 2) | ecosystem: Host-associated > Plants > Roots > Nodule...
CTTCAATTACACGAAAACACTTTATTACATACCTAGATTAGATTAGATTAGATTAGATAGATAGAAAAGAAAGGGGTAGAAAAGGAAAGCATGTGTGATATATATGTGTACGTAATGCATTTGAATGTAGTTGAATTGAAGTGATATGAAGGGGCCCCGGAAGGTAAACAAAAAAAGATATATTACAGTTTTCACCATAAGGAAAAGAAAGAAACTGAGAAGAATCATGGAGAAATTTAGATGGAAAGTGAAAACTCACATTCATCTTTTTTATTATCTTTATATTAAATAAAAATAAAAAGGAAATGATATTTTGGTAATGAAAAGCAAAGGTCGACAGGAATAGTATAGAATCTACTTTGACAGAATTGAAGAGTACAATTAATCTGGCAAGCAGAGGCATCAAACACTGAGGAACCGGGCCTAGCCAACACCTTACATGTCAAATGATTGAATATTTCTTGTATTATTTTATTCTCTCTCTTTATCTCTCACATCTTTTATTTCACCTATGTTACTGCAGGTTATAACTCTGCATCAGCCGAAAGCATCCTCAGTTTCCTTAACAAAACATTGCTTGCTTTCACGGAATAGTTTGCTACCTACCTTTCTTCCCTCATTTTTGGCGATTATAATTAGAGCATTGTATTATGAATAGTATAGTATTTTCCTTATAATTATAATTTATGTTTACCATAACTAATTCTTATTATTTCTTTTGGTTTGTATTGGAAAGAAATGAATTCTATTTTTAAACATATTTGATATCTTATCTAATGTAAACACAAATTATAGTGTAAACTACCTGGAAAAACTATAGAGAAATGATATTTTACAACCAGTTTTTAGACAATTTTTATGACAAAAATAATAAAGAGAGAACGAGGAAGATAGATAGAGTAAAACACATGAGTAAGAGAGAAAGAGATGTTTGAAATTTGTTGTGGAAATAGAAAAATGATATTTGTACAACCATTTTTTATATTTTATGTGACAATTTTTTCTTTCATACTCACATTATGTTTTTAATTATCTTTATATTGTTTTGGTTTTCGTGTCAATGCCTACTTTTCTTTGTAAGTTTATGGTTGTCCAAGAAATTATCATACAAATGGTTGTTCAAATAACACACTTCGTAGAAATATCATTTCTCAAACTCTACTTGTTATAGTTATAGTTGTCTCTCATAAATCTTAACACTAACCTTTAAAAAAATCTTAACAGTAATGTATTTTTTAGGGTTGGATTTGAAATTAAGAAGCTATAAATTTATAGTGAAAACTACTAGTCGAGGAAATATGATTCATCTTATTCAAGCACTTTTTGATTAATTAATTATTAGAAAAAGTTTGAAAAATGAGAAATTATTAATAATAACAATGAAAGAAATGCCTCTAAAACACAATGACACTAATGATTACTTACAACTCTCTTTGTAAGAATTTACCTCACAATATAATATTTGGAATTTCTCCTTGAGTTACATAGTCAAACTATACCTTTGATGTTTTATTTATATATTTATTGTACACAAATACATAATGAAAAACTCTAGTTAAAGGTTATTAAATTCGTTTTTCTTTCTATTTAGTACTACCTCTGTCCTTAATTATAAGACCTTTTTAAGAATTTTTTTGTCTCTTTTTATAAGACCCTTTTGTTATTTTCAATTACATTAACCATTTCTTTACATACATGCCCCTATTTATTCTACATCTTTTTCTTCAATCAACAATAAATAACATGTTGAAAACATAAACCAACTCTCTTTCTTAAAGCATAAAATTGTAAAAACAATAGTGATTACAAACAACTTTAATGAAAAAATCTACTTTTTTCATTCCCGTAATTGATTGTGGTATAGTCCAGTATATAAGGACGGAGGTAGTATTACATTTTCTTCATGTTAAGTACCATACAGCAAATAACATAGCAAGTCTACTAAAAAGAGAAAAATAACATATCAAGTTTAAATTAGAAGGGGGAGAAGAGAAATAGAAAATCATAGAATTAGATATGAGCACAGAAAGTGTTAGGGGTGGTCCCACAAAAGGCTGAAGGGCATAATGTCCTTTTGTAAGCTTTAGAGCTGCTTTGACCGTATACCATATTCCCTAAAAACCAATTGAAAAAAGAGAGAGAAAAGTGGTCCAATTCCTTTTTGCATATGAGAAAGATGAGATGAGATTCCCCAGCACAGCAGTGGGCAGCATGATCATCATAATCCTTCTCTCTTCTCTGCTCATGCTGCAGCTACAAATTACAATCATGCTTTTGCTTTTCCCAGGATCCTTTTCCTTTTTCTTTTCTTTATTTTATTTATTACTTTCTTCAATTCAAACCCTGTCCCTTCCCAGACATGCGTGTGTGTGTCACAGACATATAGTGCCCTAAAATAGTGCATTGAGTGACTCTCAAGATCAGGGCTCAACAAAACCAATTTATAGCCATAGTACTATCTACTATCTAGCTTAGCTTCGTATCACTCTTGCAATGCATCAACACAATAGTACTGTACTATATCGATATTGGTTCTTCATTACCACATTAAATTAAGATCATTTTTATAAGCAAAATGGTTACTTTAATCTATTGCATCAAAAGAAAACTAAAAACTTTGTACACACATCAAAGGATTATCATGATAAACATGTTTGAAAGGACAATAGTTTTGTCAAAAGTTAATTTTATTGATAAAAATGATACTAGGCAATAAAAAAATCAAGATGTGATTTCAAACATACACTACGGACTGGTTTTGGTTTAGCGTTTGCAATTAAAACCTCGCGTCCTATTTGGTTTAGTGTTTGCAATTAAAACACTACATTTGTTCTCCATTTTTTATTAATATAATCTTTTTTATTAAAAATGATACCAGTTGGCCTTTAAACTATTTTTGAGATGCACCCCCACTTGTATATAGTATTTCCATATTCTATGTATCAAAAGAAGGTAGGTTATATAAGTACACCATCAGAGCTTGTTAAGAACAACAAATTAATGTTTCAAAACAACAGTAATGCTGATTAACATCAACAAATGAACAACAATGTTGATCATAGACACGATTATTAAAAAAACGGTACAATAAATAATTATTTAGTTTATTAACGGTGTGATATAATATCTCTCACTAATTCCTAGTAAAGAGTATAATAGAGTATTTCTTTAACAAGAGTAACGAATATATTGCTATTAAAGAAAGTTAGTGAGTATTTTAATATACTGCTTCATTTTAGGCAAATGTAGTTTTTTTTTACAGGAGCCAAATGTTTGTTATACATCGTATAAATGAAATTTTAATGAGACATAAATAACCGATTAAATTACAGTTCAATGTGCCAAAAAAGCATTGATATCATGTAGGGTTAATTGAGAAATATATACTCACAATCGACCCTTAATGAAGGGAAAAAAAGACATTCTCACAGTAAAAACGGAAGAAATTAATCAAGGAATTCTACCATCCAAGGGAAAAAACCATATCTCAGGCAATAAATTGGAATCAAACATTGACATCCATAATTAATCAATAATAACAAATATCTTGACTGGAATCAGTATAACAATATCAATAAGGAAACAAAAGTAAATATTTTATTCCAAATCAACAATGATCATGTAACAAATTACTACACTAAATGAAAATAAACAACAGTAACGTCTCATAAATAGTAAATATTTGACATTAATAAAGAACGGCAGTAACTGTACACATGACACAGTTGTTACTAGGGTATTGTTGGTAACAATATTCAGAAGGTCATATGAAATGTCCATGAGACGCAGACAAGCATGGATGGTGAATGAAGCAAAGTAGTAATGATTTTTATAACTTCCATGATTTGACTGTCACCAACACTTCTTTTTTACCGTAACTTCCCCTTCTTGTGCTTTTCCCGTGCCTTCCTTCTAAACTGTAATCAAATCATTACTACTGGACCAATTTTATTTTAATTAAATAGAAAAATCACAACATTACAATGTGTGATTTTTTTTGCTTAAGAAAATCAAAAACATTACAATATGTGAAGAAAGGAATATGTTCCTCCTGGTTAATGCTCAGCAAATCGAACATCATAAATTCATAATCATACATCACAGGAAATCAAATTATAAAAAAACCCTAGAAAATATCTTCATTGTAAATTATAGGAAATGATGAAAAAGGACGATAAAGAGATGTACCTTTGTTCAGCAGTGAGGAAGCACAACCCTGTGACTTTGAAAATGACAATGCCGTGACTGCTTTGTTGAACAATATGTCTATGTCCTTCACTACTCATTACAATCAATATTCATTAATAACAATACAAATACAAATAAAAATAAAAATTAATATGAACAATATGATGATCTCCATGTAGGAACATGGAATATGCTTGGCTCCTCATACGCCATCCACAAAGATCATCGATTTTTCGATGAGCTTCGTATATGGCATACAGGGAGCCAGGCACATACACATATGTATGCATGATGATTATGATGGTAAATCAAAAAAAAAAATATATTAATCAAATAGAACAAAAAAACCCACAAAATTAAGCTCAATAAATCTCTATCTATCCTAAGGTTATAGAATTTGTGTGTGTGTGTAAATCAAGGAAGCATTTTTTTGCTTATTAAAAAAAGGAAGCTTTTTTATTCACAGATCAAACTACTAAGATAGCTAAACATATGTATAACATATGCATATGACTATACTTTTTTTTTTGTTGAGTTGTGTGGATGAGATATATGTGATGAAGAAGAAGAAGGTGGAATTGGTGGAGAGGAAGAGATTGGAAGAAAGGGACAAAAAGAATGGTAAAGCTAGAGAGGAAGAGATAATAATGAAGAATTAAGAAGAGAATTTGAGTAGTACTAACTAGTACTAGCTAGAGAGTGAGAGTGAGAGTGAGTGAAGGAGATATGGAGAGAAGGAGAGGTATATATTGTGGTTTGAGGGAGGGAGATCTATGGAAGGAGAGAAGAGGTAGTAATAATAGGTAGCTATAGCTAGGTCATAATCAAATGGTTTTGAAAGCCCCACAAAAAAACCCTACTGAATTGGCATAAAACTAGTGTAGAAAATATTAAGGTGTGGCTAATAATAGTGAGATGAGGAAAAGAAGGAAGAATATTGTGGGGTTATGGTTGCACCCTGAACCAAACTTGAAACCACTAAATATAGACACAAAAACATAACACATAATACTAAGAGAGAGAGAGAATGAGGTTGGGTTAGTAACCACGCAATTTCCTAAGCTAGCCTTATGTTGTTTTGAAATCTCCTTTTCTGGGTCGTAAAGCTAACTATGCTTTTCTATGAGTTTCTCTCTCAACCTCATTTTTGTCTTTCAGTGTTTGGACGACATGGATTCCTCATCACTCAAACACTTTCTTTAAAGCTAATACACCCTAAAAGGAACCCAACTATTACCATAATTATAATGTACCTTCTTTTTTCCTCCATCACCTCTCTACTTTTTCAAAAATGTTTTTTTTATCTGTTTACCTAATTTGCTTTTTATGTGTCAAAATAAATCTTAGGGTATTTTTGGTTTTTGCTTTGACAAGATATGATTTTGGGTGAATATTGATTTCTCAAAAAATTGTCAAATTTCTTTTTTTTTTATTATATGAAAAATGCTAAAAAGTAAAACTTTTTTATTCTCGGTAAGAAGTCTAAAGAATAAACTTTTTCTTAAAAATTTATACTTTAAGAAAAAATTATTATTTTTTTAGATAAAACTTATCAATTATTTATATTCTTGACTCTTAATAAGTGCCCTAAGCCCTTAGAACACTTAACTAAAATTGTTTTTGACATTTGAAAATCACTTCTAAAACATCTAAACCTAACACCAAAAATCCTATTAATGTTTTTTTGTTTGTTTTTGGTTTCAAAAACATAATATGAAATTCACACACATTAATTGCATAGAAACAAATTCATACTTGTGTTCGAGTACTATATATTTTTTTTTTTGGTAATACTCGAGTACTATATTTTATCAAATCTCTTTACGGTATTTTATCATCTAAACTAGTACTATATTTTTTAGACAACCAATCACCATAGTTTATTACCAATTGATTATACTACTGCTTCTTACGTCTAAGGACAGCTTTGCACTAACCCTTTTTTGTTTACAATTTTAGAATAATTGCCCCCACAAGGCCCCAATACAACACCTAATTCACCACTTTAATTTCTGTCCGCTCAGATATCAACTCATATGTATTAGCGCCTTTAATTGCGTTTTTCTTTTTCCTTTTTTGCTCGAACATGCTACATTTGTATATACATGTGTTTTAGGGGAGTTGTTGTGTATATAGGGCATGACCCTTTGAAAACTTCAACTATTAATTGTGTTTTTCGTTTCCTTTTTAACTAAAGATGTTGATACGCACTTGGCAATAAATTAATATAAGTATTTTCTTATGACAAAATAACTTAAAGCTTATGGAGTTTTTGTTTAAATTTTACTAAATTTAAATTTATTTTTAGGAATAACATTTCTTAAAATATATAGAAATAAATTTTATTTCAAGGTATTTAGAAGAAAGATGTTTGTTTAACATTATAATATTTCAATAAACCTTAAAAATAGGGATTATAATAGGTAATTATACATGAATTTATTCTCATCTCCATGTAAACTTTATTCCCACCATTTTTTTCTATTCCCATGAATATTTTTTTTATACCGATAATAAAATTTAGTAAACTTGTAACAGACATAAACATGTATATTTTTATGATATTATTCCAAGGAATATACAATTATAACTTGAAACAAACACACCCTTAGGATATTACTTTATTTATTTTCCTACATTTAATTGAATATAACAACGTCGCCGTAAATTTAGGTCAGTTAATGAAGACATTGCATAATAGTGTATATATAAAAATTGGGGTTTAAATCTCAAACATCATACTTATTCATCTTTAAAAAGTGAATTTATACACGGATGTGGCATCGATACAAAATAACATTCTTATTCAAGTATCGATTCATATAATTCCATTTTTTTTTTGGCAATTGTATAATAAAGTATTATTGATGAGTACTTCTAAAAATATTGTTTCTGACATCATAATTACACCAAACATCAATTAAATAAATGGTCATGTTAATCGGTGGTGACTTGGGGCACTAGTTAAGAAAACCAAAAAAAGAAAGTTTTAAATTAAAACTAATATTTTTTAAACTTTAAAAGAGTTGATTGCAAAAGTTTCAATGTGATATTGTTATATTTGTTTTCTTAACTAGTGTCCCAGGGACACCGGATAACATTTCTCTTAAATAAACCACTACTTTAAATGCAGATTTGAATGCAACCATAAAGGGAATTTTGACTCAGAAAAAAAGTCATAAAGTAACCGAGATCTTCAAAATAAAAAAGTCATTACATTATTTTATTTATTTATTTTAGCAAAAAATATTTTATATTCTTATCATGCTAGTATTTAACCAACTTTAACCAACTAATAATCATGATAAGAATTATAACTACCCTACATAAAAATATAAATGTTAATGGTGCGGGAATACTTATTCGTTCTTCGTCCGGCACCTTTAGGAATGGACGGGAATTATTTTCTGACATTTATATATGTATAGTTCCTATAAATAGGGGTCATTTAAAATTTGGACCCTGAATTTGTTAATCTTTTTTTTTTTGTCACTGTAAAATTTAATCATTTAAAATTTTGTCATTCTCCCCATGTGGTCATGTTTAGATGGCGTGTTCAGTGTTGATTGGGATAATTAACCGTTGACTCTGAAATTTTAACATGAATGGACGAAAATGCTCTTACTAAAACTAGTCAATGGGGAAATGACAATTATGCCCTCTTCTTCTTCTTCCTCACGTAAACCTTCTTCTGCAATCTCTCTCGATCACTCTCCACCACCATTCTCCTTCACCTTCTTTTGCAACCTTTCATTCATCTCTTTTAGGTTTCAACATTCAAATTCGTTAAATCAAAATTCGAATCAGATCTTAATTTTTTCTTCTGCAAATAGCTTATTAGAATCGAATCAGATCTTAATCTCTTTCATTCATCTCTTTGTATGTCATATGTCACCATTCATTTCTTCCTTTCATGTCTTTTTGGTTAATAGTTGTTTCCTTTCACCCCATCTTTCAGCTAATGTGTTAAAGAAATTGGCCCATCTTTTCTTCATAAGCATGCTACACTTAAAATAAGTGACGATAAAGAACCAGATTTAGGGTTTGTTTGGTTTTGCTCCTTGTTATGAAAAATTGTTCTAGAAAACAATTTTAAAAATTAGTTTTGAAAAAACCCAAAAGAATTATGTTTGGTAAAAGTAATTTGAAGACAACTTTACTTTTTAGAAGTGAGAACATAAAAAAATTGTTTGATGAATTTGTTTTGAGAAGTGAGCACTCGTTTTGAACTTCGCTCGGATTTTGTTTATGTTTCTTCGTTGCTTGTTTATCTCCGGCGAAGCTCATTTTCTGACGAGATCGAGATCTACTTCTGACGACGACAACGATATGCACTTGGTCGTACCTCTCTCCGCCGGTGACTACGACATCATTTTGATTGTTGTCACGCTAGTGGTGGTGAATGTGAGCGGCGACGGAAGAGTTGTTGGTCGATCTGGGTTCATGGTCACCTGTGCACTTCTGAAAAATTGAAGATGAATTGTGCACCATATGCATCGTTCAATGGAAGAAAAAATACGATGAGGGTATTTTGGTCCTTTTCTATTTGGCATTGGGGGTATTTTTGTCCTTTCACACCATCTTTGATGAGTCAGCAACTCATTTAACCTATTAGAAGTGACACGTCATCAAATTATTGATGTGGCAGTGATTAAGTAGGGAGAGTGACGAAATTTTAAATAATTAAATTTTGCAGTTGCAAAAAAAAAATTAGCAAATTCATGAACCAAATTTTAAATGACCTCTATTTATAAGGACTAAACATGTATAAAGAACGAAGAATGTAACAAATAAAAAATGTAAAGAATTCCAAAAAAAATAAAAACGTAAACAAAATAGCCGTGTTTCATTGAGATGAACCCAAGAGAAAATACTAAACCCAAAAGATGCATAATATATGGGTTAACAATTAGTTGCACTCTCACGAAGGATACACTTGTATAAAGGATAGTTATGTAGATCATTGAGAGGAGACGTTCTTGTATGGTCATAACTCACAAGAGTTTGGACACAATAATTAGATACATTCACATAAAAGGAAAAAGGTACAAAATAAATAAATAAATAAAATAATTTATGTCTTTAATTAATGAAATGATGTATAATTTTATGTATGTGTTCTAACTAATTTTTTATTACTCCCTAAAAAAAACTAATTTTTTCTTACGGTTGCGATCAACCAAGTATTTCTCAATTGAGGGAGGGATTAAGAAGTATTTTATTTAAATAAAGTTGGTTATCTAATCTAAATACTATAAATTGAATAAAGAATTCGTTTTTGAGGGGAATTGATGGTAGGATCTACTTAGTGATAAAACCTATTACTTATTTTTTTTTGTCTATCTTTCTCCAAATTACAACAAATGGAAAAAGTTATAAATGAAAAGGATATTGACCCCGCACAAAGGACTTAATTATGTAATTTAGAAATTGATAATGCATTTTGTCCATTTGAATTTTGCAACTGCTTTACAAAAGATGTGTGTATGCAGAACTTTTATTTATGCACACATTCTACAATTTTTGACAAATTATCACTTTGACTAGCTTTTGTTCCTGAAAAGTAAGACATTCAACCCATGAGCGCAATCATATCACACCCTGGCCCTGCATATGAAAATAATATGCATATTGTTTTCTTCGTCCCATATTAGGTGAACGTACTATTACATAATTTCAATTTGTAATAACTTTAATTGTCTATTAGTAAAAGTTATAAAAATATTATGTTTTAAAAATATTTATTGTTATATATTAGTAAAAAAATATAATCAAAGTGTGTTATGTAAATAGTGTAAATAGCCAAACTAGATCACTTAATATAGGACCTATAAGGCACTGTTTAAGATTTATCTTTAATAGGGACGCCTCATAGCGAGGGATTAAGATAAAATGTCCTTTTTATGGATGGTTTAAATGGTAAGAGATTTGATATTTGGCCAATCTCTGTGGAGAAAATTGAGTTAGAGAGGAGAAATTACTCTCTTTTTTTTATAAAAAAAAAGAAGCTATAATGATTTTTTTTTAAGAAGTCAAACTAATCACCAAAGTTCGCACTGTGGAGAATCAAATTTGATACATTAAGAGAAACTTATTCTAAAGTTTTAAACCAACACGATCAAACAAATTCAATTGAGATCCAAAATAAAATATATTAATACCAACCAAGAATATTAACCAACACAAAGAGTGCAAGGAGAGGATTCAAAGAGTAACAACAGAGTACAAGAACCAAAATAACGACAAAAAAGAAATACAAGTTAGGTGAAAACTCAAACCGTGAAAGGAATAAGCAAATAAGAATGTAAATCAAATGCTAAATTCTCAAGTTTTGATTTCAACTTCCAAAAAGCTAAAACCCTTTCATAAAAAAACTTCCAAAAAGCTAAAAGGTTCACCTTGTCAATTAAATGGTGCATCAAAGACTTACTATGCTAAAAAATGTGCAAGTTTTTTATTTAAAATAACTAAAACGCGAGTCATCCAAATTAATTGAATTGAAGACCAAAACCGTTTAAAGAATCCTCCCAAGTTACCAATTTCAATAAAACAATCAAAAAGACACATCGGACTAGTTAAGTGAATGTTTAATCATTACCGAACAATCAACCAAATACTCCCAAAAAAGATAATCGACATTTTCTACCCATATTAAGATTAGAGTTAGAGAAAATAACACCTCGCCAAATTATCTTATGTAGCGACCGTCAAACAACCTTCAAAGGGACTGCTTTGTGTGCCATATAGATTTATTAGGTAGATAAGTCATTGCGAAATGACAGTTAAACTTAGTACGTGTAACACAAGAATCAAGATAAATTCATGATGGTTTTGGACTCTACTAACACGAGTTATATCTAGTTTGACTTTGCACTGTTGTTGACAACTAAAATTACGGTCAAAAGCAATCATGATAAAGTGTTATGAGTATAAATTCATAGTTTCTCAAATTTTTTAATAAGGTTGATGCTAACATATGTTCTTAAAACAATTGTTAAGGAAATTAAAACTAAAAAAAATTGCTTAAGTTTTGTACATTTTATTTATTACAATTTCAAAAGTTAAATTCGATGCGAACATTCTAAGAAAAATGATTACAACATGAAGAATATATGCAAATTGCGTTAACATTCTCTTATTTAACTTTGAGATTACATCCAGAAGTCTTAGCTCAACTGACAAAATGTCAAAATTGTTAGGTTGGATGTCATGACCGGAGTTCGTCCATTTGTGTGTGAGTTTTTATAATGGCTTTGCCATTTCGTCTAACTAAAAAAAAACTTTTAGATTACTATGGCTATTTTTTTATGAACAAATTACCTTGGGCATTCAATATATAACACGGGGTTTGTGAAAATACAGTTATATATATTTTTTTTATTGGAACCAAATTATTCATTTTTTATTTAGAAATAGGTGATCCAAAAAAATAATATTAGTAAAAATAATAATAATCTTTCTCAAAATTATAATCTTGAACCAAAAAGTTTTATCAATTCAAAAATGTTAAATATTAAAAAAATAATATTATCAATGACAATGAAAAACTTAAACATATTATCAATGACAATGAAAAACTTCCTTAAGAAATATGAAAATAAAAAAAACAGAAAAAACAGAATATATAATTATATATACATATGTATTAATAGTGGAAAAAAAACATAAATCATGTCAAGAATTAATTCTCCTAAAAAAAACATGTCAAGATTTAAATGTCAAGTAAAATTTATTTATTATAATTTTGTTACTTCCTGTAGGTGCTCCGAGGTATCTTCATAACTTAAGACATTTTATACGCGTTATGAGACTAATAATCGAGTAAAAAATGTGACATCTAATTTATATTTACCTAACTTTAGCTACCTCCTAAATGCAAGACTCAAATCTAATCCATATTCTTTATTTAGAGGAGGGTCAGGTTGCTAATTCTCTCGACATCGATAAATGGTCAGTAAGATTTTTTATTTTATTTTTTTTCGGTGTACAAAGGTAAGACAAAGGAGAAAAAAGAAAACAAAAGAAAAAAGAGAGTTAAACTCTCAAATAAAAAGTTCCAAATGCATCATTTCGAAGAAAATTCAAAAGATCCGTCGGAGTAGACTCGTGACAAAGAAACTCAAAGTTTGATGAGGCATCAAGCTTGGCTAAAAAACCTATGCATTGATTCCCTTCTCGAAGGAGGTGATTTATCGTAACATTTCCTTGCTCCAATACCTCTTTTATATCTTGAATCAAAACAGTGTATAACATGAAACCTCATGAGAGAACCATTAAAGATGTTCATACAATAAAGAGAATCAGAGTAACAAACTAAATCAGAAATACCCATATTCTTGGCCAACAAAAGGCCCTGATATATGGCATATAAGATATAATTGAACCATATAGTATACGAAACTAAATAGATTACAATGCGGTACAAATTTTTACTAACTCATCATGCATAAAAGGAAACTGTAAAACAAAAAGGACAATGAATTCTTTTGTCACCTCTTATTTATATGTTATTTCAGCCAATATATGGACCATCCAGCGATATGTTTCTTTTTATTCCGAAATATATCAATCTATTGGCAAAAAAATTAAATAAATCATTTTCTTAAAATTCTGTGTTCTAATTTTTTCTTCAGTGATTAAAAATTATCAAATACATGCAAGTACTAACCTAATTATAGTCTTTTTTTAATAGATAGACAAAACATCAATGAACGATGGCAATTCACACACATAAATGAAAGGGTCGAAGTTTAAACCCTGATCACAACATTCAACCTAGGAACTTACTAACTTAAACATATTTTAAGCTGACCTAAGATTGTGGACAAATAATTATAGTCTATTTATTTATTATTAAAGTATTCGTAGAGCCATTAAGATACATTAAGAAAATAAGAAGGTACTAAGCAAAAGGAATTTCAATTTAAAAAGAAATACAATATTTTAATTTAACAATAGTTCAAAAGTAGCAAAATCACCCCGTGTGATTGATCTACGAATGGTCGATATCTTAAGAGAATCTTTGCCTGTCAAAATATGGCCACCAATAGAATGTTAGGGTTGACAATGAAAACAATAGGTGTCAGTTTCATCTTCCATTTTCAACCTTTTTCGTTTATTTCTTAATCCAAATTTACACAACTGAATTAATTAGCATAGTTTTGGTGTACAGAGAAATTAGAACAATGCACAACAAATCTTGAATTTTGTTTCTGTTTAAGATTTGGATTTGAATTTAGTGCCCAAACAATTAAGGAACGAATATATTAGGATGTGACATTATATGACATTAGATTATTGGAAATCCCAAACTAGTTATACTTCCTTTCCTTTTCTTCCTTATCTGTCTTTGTATACATTTGTTGTCTTCAAATGCCATAGCTTTCAAATTCAAAGGTAGCAACCATGCATGCATACCTTTCAAACAGATACAAGGGGTTTCAATAATATGTAATGTTGTAAATTCAGAAGAATACAAACAAATCTGATGTGATTTTCCTTGGTGATGGGGTAGGAGAGTATAGTACTAAATATTTTTTAATAAGTTATGACATCTTATATTTTTACTGACAAATGACATTTTGTGATAACGAAGATAACTAGTTGTTGCAATTAATTAACGGTTCACTCAACCTAATTAACCACGATTCAATTTTGAATGATATAGAATGTGGAAAGGAGAGAATATTTTAAGGGACTTGATAACGAGCGTCCTAAATTTTTTTTTAAGGATTTCTAGGTAAAAAAATGTCAATAAAAAAGTTAAATAGTTTAATTATCAATGCATCAAATGTATCAACTTCTGTATAAAAAAGGTCGTTAAGTGCTCTTATGACACTGATTAGTATTTTCTATATTTTAATTTTCAATAATGCAAAGATTTGAATTGATAGGATCCAATGAATGCAAAGACAATGCTATGACCAACAATAGGTCAAAAATTATTTGTTGGTCAAAAGTCATCAACACAAAGCCAAAAGCAGTTTTTTACAAGCCATCACTGGAAAATTGAAAGTAAAATCTTTTTAAGGATGTGAAATAAAGTACTACTCACTCCATCATGATATACACTCAATAATTGATTAATTTAAGCAATAAATAAATAGTCCACACTGCCTCTTGAGTGTAAGATATCTCTCAGAATGTCACTTCAGTACAAAAACATGCACATGAATGATAAAAGAACTCAAACAAGGGCAAAGACATTGTTCCTTTGATTGTTTTTCTCCTATATGGGACATAGCAATTAGTGCTGATTCAGTTTTTTGTCCTCGTCATGTTGGATGACTATCGACCACTAATATTTTCTTGCTATGAAACAAAATATAAGGTCTATACCAATGAAGTTTTTCATAAGCAAAAACTACCCAAAAAAAGATAAATAAATGATATACTAAAATGATCGATGTATAAAAAGAGTAGCTATCAAGAATATTAAGTGATATGAGGTGTGTTAGGGTGGTAATATTAATTTGACATTCACTCATTTATTTGGTCCGTAGGAAATTGGTGAATATTCTCGAGATAGGTGGTTTCAACTTTCATATACATTTCCCTATAAAAAAAAACACATTTGGTCGTCAAAAGTTTAGTTTTAGAAATGGATTGTAACAATTAACAAACATGCTTTGTTTTCAAATTTAATTTTAAAACAAGAAATTTAGAACAACCCTAAACTAGCTCTATATTAATTTCTGGATTTTGAAACTCTGTACTTCCCTATATAGGTATACAAATAGAGCTCTAAACAAAGGACAATTAGTTAACATGCTTAATATTTCAAAAGTATATCAAAGATTATCGTCATTATTTTAATAGTTATGGAATGAATAACTTAATTAGACTACTATATAATGGGACAGCTAGAAAGAAGAAATAGTATTTCTACATACTTCTTGAGCACGTAACAACATCAGAAAAGTTAAATTTCATATAGACTATAGTATATTATTTGTAGTAGAGAGAACATAGTACTGGGGACAATAGGGAGGAGGAGGAATAAGACAACTTAGATTTATAAAAGTAAAAATATTAAGGTTTAAGCTATCAAATATACACGTTTTTATTTGGACAAAAAGATTTGTTTGCCTCCATTTAATTATGTGTAAGTTTATAATGACTTTGTCATTTCGTCTATCTACAAAAAAAAAAAAAAAGATTTGTTTAACTCCATTCAAACCAATTTAAAATAAAGATTAATTTAGTAAATTGTATTCAATTTTTAATTTTCAATAAAAAATTACAGTGATATCACCTTTGTAATATCTTTTGAACTCTCTTTAATATACTTTCTCCATAATGAAATATAAGCAAAAATGACGGTCAATGAATTGATGTATGTGAATTAAAATTTTAATTAGATACATTAATTAACTTTTTAACTTTTTTTTTAGATACTAATTAACTTTTTAACTATCTCTCAAAAAAAAAAACTTTTTAACTACTACTTTTGATTATATTTCATTTCACATGAAGTACTTTGATTGTCAAAAATAATAATTAAATGTACTATACTTATGCTAAACCTTAAAACTCTAAACCCTAAATTATAAGCTGTGTCGCACAGACATGATTGAACGTACAATTCTTATATTAAACAATATACAAAACATTTTCCTTAAACAAAGAATACTTTATGCATGTGGTGAGAAGAAATGAGAGTCAAAAAAGGAAGAGTAGTACAATATAGGAAAGGGTGCAGAATTATTCGATGAATTTGGTTGGGTGGATTTCCTTGTATGTAGAAATTGGTAAAAGATTAAGAAGAGAAAGAGAAAAACAGTGGATTAAAAATGGTAATGGGAAGCTTTATCGTATAGAGTGTTTGGAAGGAACAAGAGTGGGAATCCTAGTGTCAGAATTTTCATTTGTATTGGTTTTGTGCATTCTGCCAAACCCTCTTGCAGTGTTTGTGTTGTTGTGTTTCTGTATGTATTGTACTTCTCTCTTTCTTTGTGTTTTTATCTATCTAAACTGTCTCTCACGGTAAGATTCTACTCCAATATTACTGTGTTCTCTAAATTCTGTGCAACTTTCCTTTTTACTACCATTATAGCATTATTTTGGGTTTTTGTCATGGAATGTTTTAGGTCACTCTTTAATGCATTATTTTGGGTTTTTGTCATGGAATGTCTTTAGGTTACTCTTCGAGATTTTTAAATAAAGAAGGTATTTGTTCAAAAAGTTAAATAATTTAATTTTTAATTAATTAATTCATATATTTTCATGAAAATTTACTATTTTAGATATTTAAGAGTGACTTATGGTCGCTCATTATCAATTGATTAATATATTTTTTATACAAGTTCTATAGTATAGGATGTCTTACTTTAAGTAGATATTAAATTAAAATGAGTTTTGTTAACCGGTGTCCTCGGAGGTATTGGTTAAGGAAACTAAAAAAGAAAATTTTAAAGTGAAAATAACACTTTTTATGTTTTTTAGAAGTTGAAAACACAAGTTTCAATACAATTACTTACACTTTTGTTCCTTAACGAGTGCCTTGGGGGCACCGGTTAACATTTTCCAATTAAAATTTAGTAGCTTTTTAGAACTACACATAAACTACGAAGTCCATATATTTTAAAGGGTTAAATATGTTTTTGGTCCCTATAAAATTGGGAACTTCTAAGTTTAGTCCTTACTTAATTTTAATAGGTTTTTTAGTCCATACAAAAAAAATTACTTATAATTTTAGTCCCTGTAACAACAAAGTTTGTTTAATTATGTTTAAACTCTTAAATTTTTGAACGATTTTTTTAGACAAGTTTAAAACACTAGGAAATGTTCATTTACTAAAATTTAGAATTTTTTTAACATTAAACGAATTAAATATGAATTTTTTAAAACGATAGAAGTTAAAGATGAAATTAACAATATTTGGACGTAGAAATCAAATTTTGCGACAATTTTTTGCAGGGAAACTTTTAGTAATGTTCTTAACACGTCTGCACAAACTTGTTAAAAAATGAAGAGTTTAAGCATAAATTAAACAAATTTGAACTAAAGAGGGACTAATACTAAGTGCAGAAAAAAAATTAAAGACTAAAAAACCTATTAAAATTAAGTAAGGACTAAACTTAGAAGTTCTTAATTTTTTAGAGATCAAAAACATATTTAACCTTATTTTAAAAAGAGGGTTTATTTATATTGGATACATATCGAATATTTAATCAAGAATATGTACCTAAGAAGTATTAACAAAAAAAATTAAAAATATTTTGTCGGATACGCACAAATACATATTTTAATGGTGCATATCTCGAACAAAAAAAATGTTTGACAATATTGTGAGAGTTTAATACAAATGTAAATGATTAATTCAAGATGTAAATTAATAAAATTATCTCCGGACGAACTAGACTTGAAAATTATGTATCTGAATGAATGTAATAAGATATGGTATGTTGACAAAAGCCTTGGATTGATTCCTTAAAAAAAAAAAAAAAACCTTGAATTGATTATAATTGATTGAGGAGTATTGGAGTAAGCTTTTGTTAAAGATTAATTTGTGTAAGCTTGTACTATTAGCAAAAGCTTCGTATAGCACGCAAACGATCTTAAACACACACAGTTATTGGTTTTGGGTATGTGGATGGTGAGGGTGGTG
>Ga0209282_1000593_pt1 | contig 17786 bp, 9 predicted proteins | sample Mtrugardesep15_FD_187529 | JGI IMG/M metagenome (GOLD analysis project Ga0209282, IMG submission 187529) | Root nodule microbial communities of legume samples collected from California, USA - M. trunc garden sep15 (SPAdes) (version 2) | ecosystem: Host-associated > Plants > Roots > Nodule...
TGATGTGAGTGGACTCCTCACGTGTCTAGGTGCTCTGATACGTAACGGGATGGGGAACTTTACTTATGTTTTCTATTCTTTACGTATTTAACTATGAGATTTTATGAACATGATATTAAAGAATTTGTTGAGATTTTACGTTGAGGCCTTCGTGCCAAAGTTGTTTTTAAGATTTTTGAAATAAATTCCGCTGCGAAGTGATTTAAGATTTTATTGAAATATTCTGAAGGATAAATTATTATTTATTCCATTGTGATTTTTAAGAAATGTAGCATTCCGTTTAAGTTGTGAAACTCTGATTATTATTTTGAGAAATTTTTATGTTGGGAAAACGGGGTGTTACATGAGATTTGTCCTTGTTGGAAGCTCAAATTGTGTATCCTTTGCTTGAAAATTGGTCTCTATTGGCCATGCCATGCGTAAAAAAACCAGTGAGTGCCAAGTTGTTGTTTAAGTTTAGTCCCACATCGCTCGATGAAGAAAGCAAGTGAGTAGATGTGAGATATAAAAGCATAAACGAGTCTCTCTTTCAACTCATACCTTTCTCGGCCTTTTGGCTAAGATCAAGTGTAGTATCTGTTCTTATCAGTTTAATATCTGATATGTGACTCAATGGGTCACACGATATTAAATTACTTTTTTGAGGGGGAGAGGCCATCTCAATAGCTTGCTATTGGGCTTCTCGAGTGTCGCCTATGCGTTGCACTATTGCATAGGCTGGCGCAACCCACCAATAATAGTTGAAGTTTTTTTATTTTTTAAAATAATTTGATAGTTCATTGAATGAGTTTTTAATTAAATAATAAAAAAATTCTTTAGTAATTCATGCAATAATAATAATTGGTTTTTTAAAATATTTTTGGTGGTTAAAAGTTTATATTTAATTCATATTTTGTTGAAAATATCAAATTTTTTGTGTGAAAGATTTTTACAATATTCTACACATGAATTGACTTAGTAATAAAGACATCTATATTTATAGAGACAAAAAACATAATTAACCTTTAATTTTATTATTGTAATCTATTTGTTTTTCCACCCCCATTAAACATTTAAATTTATAACATCCAAATTATATCTTTAATGTCGTAAATGCGAAGCATGGAATAAACTTTTACTAATACTTGCAATTGTGCGACCATATCACATTTCTAGAGAATTATGATGACGTGTTGTGTAAGTGAGAGATAATTTGATGCAAGGAAAGAAAAAGTAAAATGGAAGTATCGAAAGAGAAAAACTAAAATCAGAATCCTTGAATTGAAAAAAAAAAGTCTTTCCACTCAATTAAATTGCTATCTTTACTGACCTTTTTCAGACGAGCTTCGATCTGACGACCGTACATTGTTCTTAGTGATATCCTCCTATTCTTGTGAGTACAAAGTCGACTTTATAATCACCAACTTTCATCGACTATATGAAATGTCTTTTGACTGAATAGAACAATTAAGATTCCAACTCGACATCAACTAAGCTCCCTTCAGTGACAAATTTATCTAAGAAGACCCGAAAATCTAAACAATACTTAATCAACTTTTACTTATTTTTCAGTAAAACTTCAAATTATTAACAATTGCATAAGAACATTATATCCCACCAAGAAACTCAATACACTTGATACTTTTGCTTTCTTGAACTCTGCACAACCTATGATGACGTACCATGCGTCTAGAGAGCTATGTTAACACATTATGTAAGCGAGAGATAAAATTTGCTACAAGGAAAGAAAAAGAAAATTGAAAACAAATCAAAAGAGAAAAACTAAAATCGACATCCTTAGCCGTTGAATCCGTTGACTCGTTGAATTAAATTGTTATCTTCATCAACCTCTTCAAACAAGTGTCGATTTGACGACTGTAAATTATTCTCCGTAATATCACATTCCTTTCTCGAGTACACAGTCGACTGTATAAACACCATCTTCTATCAACTATATGAAATACCCTTTAACTATGAATACAACGATTAAGACTCCGACTCAAAATCAACTAATTAAGCTTTGTCAATGGCGAATTTATTTAAAAGGACGCATAAATTTAAATAACCATCAATCAAATTTTATTTATCTTTCGGTCAAACCCCAAATTATTGTACTTGTCTTAATCAATCAAATCCTAAAACAAAAAGGAAAATATGTCATAAGGAAGAAAAAGTATGTTAACATGGAAGGAAGATTAACCATACTAATGGGAATAACAACTGCAATATCAATCGATCAATAGATACATAGAAAGATTGAAATTGAAATACTAACCGCAGTAGAAAAAAAATACTATAAATCTAATTCATTCATCTCCACGTCAATTTCATGAGCGAGAGAGTTGAAGAGAAAACTGCCACACTCAGAAAAATAAAATTCATCACAAAAACGCAATCAAAATCAAAATCCCTAACATTCTCAATCTTCGTTCATTCAATCGAATTTTTCCATTTCAATTGATTCGAATCGTGTTTTTCTCCTTATCAATGGAGGAGTAGTTGCGATTTTGGATTCGATTGTTTCTTCAATCGCGATTTATCGTTGCGAATTCTGAGAATTTGTTGAAGATGAGTATGCCGAAACCTAATCAAGTAGCGGTTAGAGACCTGGTTGAAGAAGCGAAGAAACGGATTGTGATTCTCATCGTTTGCGTCGTTGGACTCTCCTATCTCATGTCATGTAAGTGAAACGAGTTCATCAATTTTCGTTTTACTTCAATTGAGTGTGTTTATTGTGCATTTTCTTACTTTATGTTGTTTGTTTTGTTTCAATTGATTTTTATTTGTTTCGGTAATTGATTGCTCAAGTTTTTTTCGAAAGTGTTATTATTACATTGGTAGGATTGAAGCTATGAATCACATGCATTACACGACACTATATGACACTATACTTACTTACACGTCGACATTAGTGACACCCGTAATAAATTGAGAAAATGAAGTAATTGAATGTAATTATATGTGTTTGTGTCGGACACCCGATACGCCTTCATTATGAAGTGTTTGTGCACATGATTTTTTTTTTTTGTCGATTGAAGTGATACGACTTTCATTTGAGAAAATGAAATAATTGAATGTAATTATATGTGTTTGTGTGAGACACCGAATACACCATCATTATGAAGTGTCGGTGCACATGATTAAAGTGATATGACGCTCATTTGAGAAAATGAAATGATTGAATGTAGTTATATGTGTTTGTGTGAGACACCGAATACACCTTCATCATGAATTGTTGGTGGTACATAGGATTGAAGTGATATGGCGTTTAGCATATAATGCATCTTAATTTGGGAAAATTAGTTTAATGTTGCAGTTGAAATTAAGACATATGATTGTTTTTTTGTCGGTTATAAGAAATGATGACATTGTTTGGATGGGTTCATAGGACTGGGAGGGTTCTCGGAAATCGGAAGGTTTACAGTGGAAAATGTTCAGCTCGAATACTATTATCATTTATTGTAATCTTGTTGTTTTTAGGAAACAAAATATCGATACCACAATTTCATTGTGAGTGTTTTGGGTCCATACTGTAAGACAATGGGAGAATGGAAGATGTTAGCTCAGGGTCAATGAAAGGGGAAAATGTTTCTAGTGAAATTTGCGATAGAAAAGTACTACTTAAAGCTTAAAGAAAAGTTTTGGTTCACAACTATAAGCCTTGGAATGTTTTACGAGACTTAATGTTGGGACTTGGATCGTGAAAAGGCAATGAGAAAGTAAGTACAATGTTGTGGAAATGAGAACTATTGCTAAGATGGTGTCGGGTTGCCTATTCTCATCTACAACTTCCATGAGAAACTAGTCTCTATAATAGCTTGATATTGGAAATGTCTTAAATGGTGCTTGAAGGAGGAGATCTATATGGAGCAACCACTAGATTTGTGGCTTAGGGGAAGTTATGCATTAATTGCAGGTTACAAAAAACCTTGTATGGTCTAAAACAATCACCTCGAGCTTGGTTTGTGAAGTTTAACAAGTTCATTTCATGGTTTGGCACCATTCTTTGCTACGTGGACCATCTCGTATTCCGTAGATGCGCACCTTTGAATAAACTTGTCTATCTTGTGATGTATGTAGATGACTTTGTCATTAGAGGCGATGACCAATCAAGAAGGCAGTAAGAACTTAAAGCAACACTCATTCAAGATTTTGTAAACAAAAGATTTAGGTCGGTTGCATTATTTTTATAGAATTGAAGTTACCCAATCGTAGGTAGGTTTTTTGGAATTGAAGTTACCCAATCATAGGTAGGTATTGTTATTTCTCAAAAGGAATATGCTTCACATCTTTGGAAATATAAGGATGCTTGATTGTTGCTAAAAAAAAAAATACAAGGATACTTAATTGTAAACATACTAGCACTCCTATAGACCTAAATGTGAAGCTTCTATGTAATCAATGGGAGCCAAATCGTAACCTAGAAAGATTGGCGGGGAAGTTAAATTATCTATAAGTGGCCAAACAAATTATTTCACTTTCCTTCACCCTTCGATAGTCATTGAAAAATCGAAATGCACTTTTTTGGATCCTAAGGTTTGTTTATACAGACATGGGCCAGTACAATATTATTGTATACATGGATGCAAATTGGGCAGATGATGCAAGTGATAGAAGGTCTATTTCAAGTTATTGTGCTCTTATTGGAGACTTAACCTCATTGAAGAGCAAGAAGCAAATTGTTGTGTCAAGGTCAAGTATGAAGGCAGAGAATCACGCTATGGCTCATACTACTTACGAGCTTTTGTGGTTAAATACTTGCTCCAAATATCAAAGTTTTGGGAGATATAATGAGTTGGACTCAAATTTGGTTTATGATAGAACACTATGGCGTAATTTGATCCATGTAGCCGACCCCACTTAGTGGGATAAGGCTTGGTTGTTGTTGTTGTTGTTGGGAGATATAAGTCCTATGAGCTTCTTTGTGATAATCAATCAACATTCTGCCTTTTTTTCACGCCCTATTTTTCACTAGAGGATTAAATGCATATAAGTTGACTGTCATTTCATCATAAAAAGATTCTCTCCAGAATCATCAAGAGTTCTTTGAGCTCCAAGGATTCGTCAGCTGATATCTTCACTAAATGCTCATTGGGATCTCAGATAGATGATATACGTTGCAAGTTAGAGGCATATGATATACGCTTCAGTTTTGGGGGGACTTGGACTTTTGATTGCGAGTAGAATTATCATATATTATTTCCTTTATTATTTGATATAGTTTGCATAGATAATTTAGTTGTTACTAACTTTGCTCCTAATCTAGAGAGATTTCAGTTATGTCTCCCCTGTATATATAGTTGTATCGTAAAATAATAATACATTATTCAGATCTTTCGTCTTACCAGACTACTTGATGTGTCAATGAAACCAAAGACGGTCTACAGTTTGGTTCATTTCACCACTTTTATCAACTTAGATTTTCTCAATGAATAACCCTGCTTTTTTGCATTCATTGGGAGACTGAATTTTGTTTATACTAACTCATTTATCCAAGATAACTCCTCATCCCAACACGTAGAAAATTATGCATATTTAGAGGCTCTCACTTCACTTACTAATTTATAGCTTCGTGATTTTTTCAGATCCTGGTGTTTGGTTTAATCTCTTGTGCATTTTTTTCAGTGACAAGCTCCTCAGTTTGGGTCAACTTGCCTGCTGCAGCTTCCTTGATAATTGTTTTCCGCTATTTATCACTGGATTATGAAATGAAGAGAAAAGCTGCAGCATACAACAATAAAGCCGGCTCCACTAGTAATCAGTCTTCAAAGAAGCCTATCGAAAATCCTAAAGCAGTTGCAAAGTTTGAATGGCGAGCGAAAGTGAATTCTCCTGTTGTCGAGGATGCAATTGATCACTTCACCAGACATCTGATTTCTGAGTGGGTAACAGATCTTTGGTACTCCCGTTTAACACCGGACAAAGAGGCTCCTGAGGAGTTGGTGCAAATGATTAACGGCGTTCTTGGTGAAATTTCAGGACGCATGAGAAATATAAATCTGATTGATTTTTTGATAAGGTTCTTATTTACACTTTTTGTCCATGATTTTTCTTTATCTTGAATTCTAGTTTGTTTGATTGTGGAATTAACTTTCCTTGGTTCAGGGATCTTGTTAATCTCATTTGTGCTCACTTGGATCTGTTTCGTGCTGCTATCACAAAGATTGAAAAACAACACACAGATACATTATCCATTGAAAGTCGGGATACGGAGCTAAAAATTGTGTTGGCTGCTGAAGACAAATTGCATCCTGCTTTATTCTCTTCTGAATCTGAGCACAAGGTTGTTTCACGTTCTTGTTCTACATGCATGCACAGCGTATCTTGGGGAATTTTGTTTTCAGCCATGGGGTCAAGGTTTTGTTTCTCATATTCCTAATTTTAGGCTATAATGCTGTGCATAATTTTATTTTTCAGGTTTTACAGCATCTGATGAATGGTCTTATGTCTGTCACTTTTAAGTCTGAGGATTTGCAGTGTTCTTTCTTTCGATATACCGTCCGGGAGCTTCTTGCATGTTGTGTAATGCGACCTGTCCTAAACTTAGCCAATCCAAGGTAGCTGTCTTCTTCCATTTTGCTTCATTCTTAACATATGTTGTTCTCATTTTATTTTTTTCTTCTTCTGCAGATTTATTAATGAAAGAATTGAAGCTGTGGTGATTAATAAGACCAAGGCTAACAAGGGGGTTGATGCAGCTCAAGAGGAATCCCACACTAAAGCAGACGAGCCACAAACTTCATCTGACCATTTTTCCAAGTGTTTAGATCCTTCCGTTACTGGTGTTGAGCTTACACAGCTAAAAAATGGCCAATCAAGAAATGCAAAGCCATCTGCAGAAAGAAATGTTTCTGATAACCTTTCTAGAGACCCATTGCTTTCAATTGATACTCGATCTTCCCGTTCATGGAACACGGTGCCTGGACACTCCCAAAGTAATGGTGACCAAGGTATTCAACGACATCACTCAGGAGGAGAGTGGGGAGATATTTTAGATGTCGTCTCTCGAAGAAAGACCCAAACTCTTGCTCCAGAACATTTTGAGAATGTGTGGGCAAAGGGCAAAAATTACCAGAAAAAGGATGGAGAGAACCAATCAAATGAGCGAGCCCCACAACATCCCTCAATAGGAAAATCACCAAAGGCCGATCCCATGAAGGCAATATCTGGACCCAAAGAAAAAGATACTAGATCGAATCTTAATCCCTCTAAGGGTGGCCACATTAATTCTGGATATAGCAGCCAATTCACTGTTGAAAATGCATCCTTTTATGCAAACAAGAATGGATCGACTTGTTCTTCAGTTACCTCGTCTAAAGATGATGAGCACAACCACATTAATAGGCACACGAGTGAATCAGAGAGCAATACTTCTTATACTTCCGAAGATGATGAAACTAGTACTGTTACTGGTCTTGATTCCCCTGGAACTAAGGTTTGGGATGGAAGAAGTATCAGAAACCAGGCTGTTTCTTATGTTCATCACCCACTTGAAAATTTTGACAACCACAGTACAAAGAAAAGGAATAAGAACCGTTCCCGCTATCCAAAATTATTCAGAACACAATCTGGCAGTAAAAGATCTAGGTCAAGCGATATCAAGACACACATGTGGCAGGAAGTTGAGAGATCAAGCTTTTTATCTGGTGATGGTCAAGACGTACTTAGCTCTTCAAAATCACATTTGAATTCTGACGAGTCCTCTGATGATGCTGATTTTGAAAGATCGGGTAGAATTTATAGTGGAGCAGCTGCCTCTTCGTCTTCTATTTCTAAATCAGAATCTGGTAGTTTGGCTGCTAATCCCCTGAGAGGTTCTTCTGCCGTAGATTCTTTTTATAAGTTGAGATGTGAGGTACTTGTGATGATGATAAAGAGCTTCGTTAATCAGTAATGAATAAGTTCACATACTAATATGTTTGTATATGAAAAAGTGTAAGATGATTCACTGCTGCAGGTCTTGGGTGCAAATATTGTGAAGAGCGGTTCAAGAACGTTTGCCGTTTACTCCATATCTGTTACAGATGTAAATAATAACAGTTGGTCAATCAAAAGAAGGTACTAAGGCTTTTGCTCATATTTCTAATGAGATTTTGTATTAGATAATATCTTCTAGTGTTTCTTGTTTCCTTTCTCTTTTTATTTGGCTTACAATTTTGCTTATTTTCAAGGTTTCGTCATTTTGAGGAGCTGCATCGGCGCCTGAAAGAGTTCCCTGAGTATAACCTTCATTTGCCACCTAAACATTTCCTGTCAAGTGGTTTAGATGTAGCAACCATTCAAGAGCGGTGTGAATTGCTTGATAAATATTTGAAGGTCAACTTAACTCATACTTTTTTAGGTTAAAAGCTCACATTTCTTTGGTTCCTACCACTACCCAATACTGTGGCAATAAAACACACTTTTGGATTTGTTGTTTCTGCGTCTACGTTATTAATTAAGAAGTCACTTTCTAGTACCTAATATTTTACTTTGGTTAATTGGTAGGTTTCATTTTTAATGAACTGTTTCCTTTAGCTGATTGGGCAACTTTCATTCTTAACGATTTTTTTTTTTGTGGAGGAATAAACTATCTGAGTTTTGCACTGTTATAGAATTGGGAATAAACTATCTGATTTTTTTTTTGTGGAGGAATAAACTATCCGATTTTTTTTTCTGTATTTGCTCGCAATTTTCTGTGGTTCTTAAAATATTTTGTTGACACGTTGTTTATTGGCCCTCAGAAACTTATGCAGCTACCTACAGTTTCAGAATCAATTGAATTATGGGACTTTCTGAGTGTTGACTCTCAGGTCTGATTTATTGTGCAACAGTTTCCTCTCTTCTGTTGTGAAAAGTTTTTTTAAAAAAGAATAAAAAAGACCTGACTTACCTCCTATTATTATATTTTATTTATTGCAGACGTACATATTCTCAAATTCTTTTTCTATCATGGAAACATTACCAGGTGACTCATTGTTGATGAAGAATATTGAACATACATAGTTCTATTTCCTCCTTCTCCCATCTTTTGAAATGTAATGGATTCTGTTTTTATTAAAAAATATTCTAGTTGGCCTGGATGCTAAGTCATCTGAGAAGACTAAAATCAGTTCCAATGTTTCTGCACCCGGAAGTGACCCTTTTTTGCGAAGAAGAAATAATGTTGTGGCTAATGGATTGGGGACTAAAGTAAATAGCACGCCTCTTTCTCCACCAGCAAAAAAGAATACACAGGAATCAAGACAGTCATTTAGGAATTCTGGAAGCACTGCAGATAGTCTAGCATGGAAGAGTGCACCTTCTTCTCCCAGTAACTTGCAGAAGTCAGTGAAAGGAAAAGATAGTTCAGATGAGGTCTCCAATGTGCACCATAATACTGCTGACCCTCTTCCAACAGAGGTTATGAAAACTTTAACCCTGTAGTTCTGGAGTATTATTCTTTTGTTATAGGGGAATGGTGATTTGTTTTTTTGGATTACAAAGCCGTTCTTCTTATATAATTATTAATTATATGCATGATGGCTTCTTGGTTCTGATTAATTTAATTCTATGCAGTGGGTGCCACCAAATTTAAGTGCACCCATATTGGATCTCGTTGATGTTATCTTCCAGTTGCAAGATGGTGGATGGATTAGGTAATTTAATAAATCTTATTTTAAACTAGTTATTCTGATTTAAGTTTTACCTGTAAGATTTTATCTCAAAATGCTTGCATTGTATACATTACAGGAGGCAGGCTTTCTGGGTTGCTAAACAAGTCTTGCAACTAGGAATGGGCGATGCCTTTGATGATTGGTTGTTAGAGAAAATTCTGCTTCTGCGAAAGGGATCAGTGATTGCTTCAGGGGTCACGCGAGTTGAGCAAGTAATCTTACGATCCTTTTTTTTTTGTTAAATAATTGTGTTGATAGGTAATCCTTATGTATTGGTTAAGTAGTTAATTAGGGTCTGAGATGAGAGGCTATAAATAATAGAAAGGAGATTAGAGAAGATGGTTTTGGTGAGGCATTAGAGTGGGGGTGAACCAGGTCTCTCAAATACGGAACTACAATCGTGTTTTCCTATCAATGAACTATTTTATTCTATAATCTGATCCCATCCTTATCAAATCGAGCGTCAGTGCTACATCCTGTGGGAGTATTGGTAGGTAATCCTTTAATTAGTTAATTAGTTATGGGGTGTAAGATCAAAGGCTATAATTAATAGAAATGCTAGATTAGAGAAGATATCTTTGGTTTTGGGAAGGGATTAAGTGTGGGAGAGAACCAGGTCTCTCAAATACATGGACTTTAATAGCGATATCTATCAATGAATGCTTTCTTCTATCGTTGGGTTTAGTTCTCATCAGATTAGTACCAGAGCTCCATCCAGTATCTCTAGGGAGATGTTAACAAGATTTGAGGTCTCAACAAGAATGGACACTAGATTAGTGTAGTCAATAGTGCTATAGCAGCGTAGTGGGGTGGCCCCTGGTCACTACTTAACAAGCTGTTTAGTGTTGCAGATGTAGCAACCGAAATAGTGATTGTTGTGGTCCGCTCAATTATATGATTTTGGAATTGGTAACACTGGGCTAGATTATATTCAATGAAGAGAACCTGTAAAGCCCAGATACATGGGACTAAACACGTGTACGAAACGACAAAGACACTAGAATACAGAAAATTAAGGATAGAATATGGCGTGGATACGTTACCAAAATTTTATAGGAAAACTCATATTGATGCAGAATACTCATAATAGAGGCATTGATCATTCCTCACTGATATGTAACTATGATTTTCACAATTTAATATTTAAGGTTCTTATTCTTTTTTCCTTCTTTTTCTAAAATCCCACAACTTCAATACCCTATATCATGGTATATTCTAACTCGTGTCAGGATATTAACAAAAACATCTTTAGAAGAACTCAAAACAAAGACCCTAATAAAAAATTTAGGGTGTTTGAGGAGTATTGGAAACTGTTTGTGGAGTATTTGAAAGTATCCGAGGAGTGTCCACTTGAAATATTTTTAAGAAATAACAAAATATTAGGATAAGTATCAGGTTGTGCTCGGATAGTGTTGGTGTCTGATATGGGTATGACACCAACACTTTTCCCCTTTTGAAGTATCTGTGCTTTATAGGAGAGAACCATTTCTAATTGGTGCCAAACCCAAGAAGAAATGGATGCGGGATTTGAAGAGCGAGATCCTTGTCTCAGGAGGCTGGAGCAAATGGTTGAAAGATTGACGACTTCGGTGAGTGAACACATTAAGACAGCAAGTCACCAAGCAGAAAAGATGAGAAATAAGAGAAAAGTGGAGTCCCCCATCTTCGCCGAGGAGGGTCCATGTGGTGGGGTTAGTAGGCTAGAATTGGGGAAGCCTTCAATAGTGGAGATGAGAGAACCCAAAAGGTGGCGATAGCGGGATGGAAACCTCTCAACATTATAGATCAAGAATCAGAAAGTAAAATCAAAGATGAAGCAGAGAAGGTGGAGAACAATAAATTGTCATAAAACAGAGAAGAGGGGAAAAAACTCTATCTTAGGGTCACATGATGGTTGTTGGAACAGAGCGGAATGAGCGTTACAGTCACGGAGATTAGGTTTTTGCAAATGCAGTAATCTGATCCAGTTCTTATAATATGTTCTAGAAAATTTCTCGTTCATTAAACTTCTTTCACTTTGACTAAGTTATGTGTTTCATTTTATATCATATATCCCTGATAATCTTTTGATTCAACAGTGCAGTTCTAATTAGTATGATGGGGCAGAATACACTCTGTATATTGTTTAAATATATGATGTATATAAACGTAGTGTACTGATGAGGTGTTGTGACTGCAACTTTAATAGATACTCTGGCCTGATGGAATTTTCTTAACCAAGCATCCAAATCGACGACCGCCACCAACACCTACCAGTCTATCTCAGAATTCACCTAATAGCCACCAACCTACACCGGTATCTTCTCCAAGGATAGATGATGAGAAGCAAGAGGCAGATCGGCGTGCAAAGTTTGTATATGAGCTAATGATTGGTAATAGCTGTTATAATGTTCTCATTAATCTTCGAAATTGACTGCAATATCACATATTCAATTGCATTGAAATAAAGAGGAGTATTAGGAACACACTCTTTCCAACACTCACTCTCTTATTGGGTGAAATCAATGTGGATCCAACAGTTTGGAAATGGGTCCCACATAAGTTGATGGGACCCACATTTATTTCATCTAATAAGAAAGTGAGTGTTAAAGTGGGATTTGGAATGAGAGTTTCCTAGCGCACTCTTGAAATAAAATTATTGTTCTCAAATCACCCACCGCTTTTGTGTAGATCATGCACCACCAACGATTGTAGGTCTTGTTGGAAGGAAGGAGTATGAACAATGTGCTAGAGATCTTTATTTTTTTCTTCAGGTAATTTCTGTTTTATAATGTTGTCCTGAGAAGCTAAAGATATTGTGCTAAAGATTATGTTGTCCTTTGTTGTTAGTTATAACATAAGCAACATTGCATACCAATTCAAAATTTATTTGGCTTCACTTCCACTCCTCCCATGCTACTAATTGTCAATACCATCATTTGTCAATGTTTCAGATTAACTTTGTTTCTCTATATCAGCAGGAAATTTATTTGTATTAATTTCATAAAAATACATTTCCTATTGAAAAGTGAAAACCTTGCTACTATGATCATGATATTGAGCCGTTCCTTAATCTGCTGAACAATGATTGATTATAATTTGAAACCTTTGCAACAATTTGTTGTCGGAATGATCAATTGGCTGTCTCATGTTGTGGTGACTGGGTTAAATAAACGATATTTGAGCCTTAATTTTGCAGAGCTTTAAAACTTTTCTTGATTTCCTTCTTGCAGTCATCAGTTTGCTTGAAGCAGTTAGCTTTTGACCTCCTGGAGATGCTGCTTTTGTCGGCATTTCCAGAACTTGATGATGTATTCAAGCAGGTGCATGAAGAAAAGCATAAATTTGGCGAGCTCATCAAGTAAATAGTCATTTTCAGCCGAAGTGCGGAAAAACAAAGGCATGAATGTTGCCTTCCAAGCTTCGCTGTTGTTTTGTAATTACTCCTGGTTGTGCCATTTGTCCCTGCAACCAGCCTCCTTCTATTTCTGTCTAATGATGAATAGAAGGCAATTCAATTTTCAACCTATGGCATATTGAGGCTACCATTTGTAAATTTTGAGAGAAATGCAATCGTAAAGCTTTTCAAGCAAATATCTAGTCTAGTCTAGAGACATGTGTGCGACTGGTCAAGGTTGCTCAGAGTCATACACATCCTTCTGGTACTGCATACAGTTTTTAGTTTTGGTCTTTAAACAGAATCTTCATCCGCAATATTGTATAAGTAATTTTAATCAATTTAGTTAGATTACTTTACCAATGTGCATAGTGAGATCATTCATTGTTTCTTTTCGGTAAGGAAATCACTGAGTGCCATAAATTTAACCTTGGTTGCCAAATCATCATTTAGTACTCTTAAATGTGACGTTTGGAAGAAATAATTTTAAAAACTTATTTTATGACAAACAATACAAACGTTAAAGTTGTTTATCCAAGTGTCTAGAAACAATGCAATGGATCCTCAGTTTTTTCTCTTAACCAAATGTTCTCCATTTTTCTTTTTCGAATTCCAAAATCGCCCACTCTTTCTATTTCAATAGCTTAGATCTTTCATATTTTTTCCTCAAATTTTTTCAAACATGAGACGCTCCTTATCTTGTAACAATAGACATGTATTTGCAAATAGTCTCCAATGGATGAGGATAAACGAATTGTTTAATTTTGTTTATCTTGGGAACAAAGTTTAGCTTGGGAACAAATATATTTCATTTACTGCAAGGTATAAGGCACACCACTCAAGTTGTGTACTGATAATTTTAAAACGAATCCCCTCCCTTCTCTATTTTGCACACGGTGTAGTAAGTACCCTTTTGGACGGTGGGAGATCTGCACTATGACTTAACACAATCTAACACTAGAACACCAAATGTAACAAGAAAAAAATCTCAAAACAATGTCCTATTCTCTGTTGTCAATGCAGAAATGCAGCGCGGCCAACCCAATAATTGGCGCGGTGCGAGCGCTATTTCGGCGGTACGGCCACTAATAAATTTAATAATAGATACCATACTATTAAAAAAGAAATACTAAAATACCTTAAACATTACTCAAAATTTCATGAAATATTCGTAATATGAAATAAAAGGGATAGCAAAATTGAAAATGGCTAATACCAATTATATTACAACTAGTAAAAAAATCAACAACAAAGCCACCATGAACCACTCTATCGCCGTCGCTGCATGCATTGACATCTCCACATGCATTTCATTTGTCCCTCATTGCACTTTTTTAAGATGTATCAATATACAAAGGAAAATGTTAACCAGTGCCCCCGGGGCACTGGTTAAGGAACAAAAGTGGTAAGTAATTGAATTGGAACTTGTGTTGTCAACTTCTAAAAAACATAAAAAATGTTATTTTCACTTTAAAATTTCCATTTTTAGTTTCCTTAACCAATGTCCCGGGGACACCGGTTAACAAGACCCATATACAAACTTCGGTATATTAGCTTTAGTAGAGCAGCCAACATCGTAGAGGAAATTATTCAGAAAGTGTAAAGTTATTTTGACATGTTTTGTTGTTTCAAATTGAGTTGATGTTGCCTTCATAATTATTCTAACTTGACGTTAGGATTGATGGTTTTTTTTAAGGAAGGATTGGTGGTTTTTGAATCTTTTACAAGATTACGTTCAAACATAAAACACTTTGCATTCAAAATTGTAAAGTCATCGTTTTTACCAAATCACAAGAATTAATTTATTCAAAATTGTTTTTTTATCACCACATAACCAAACATACATTTGAAATAATCTCCCAAAACTTAATACAAGAACAATACGTACTATGATGGAACATATTTACCAACACCAACACCATGTGTTCCTCACTTTGGCTTTGTTGGATAATTTAAAACGAACGGAGAAATGAATGCAAGGGAATAAAATGAAAAGATTTCATTCCACATTTTGGATACTTTATGATGGAATGGAAAAAATTCCTATTCTATTGTTTGAAAAATAGACAAAACAGAATAATTTATAATACTTTTATTCTATTTTAACTCTGATATTAAAAACTTTGTCCCTATATATAGGACCCTTTTGCTAAAATTACGAGAATTAAAAAAGTGGATTTTTGCATTAAAATTGTTTGTAATCACTATTGTTTTTACAATTTTATCCTTTAAGAAAGAGAGTTGGTTTATGTTTTCAACATGTTATTTATTGTTGATTGAAGAAAAAGATGTAGAATAAATAGGGGCATGTATGTAAAGAAATAGTTAATGTATTTGAAAAAAACAAAAGGGTCTTATGAAAAAGGACAAAAAAAATTCTCAAAAGGATCTTATAATTAGGGACGGAGGTAGTATCATGTAAAATTATAACACACATTTTTGTAAAAAAAATTAATAACTTATACTAACGGAGAAGTTGAACATTAGATCCAGTAAAAAAAAAACACAACTTAACCCTACATATTGGACGTGTTGTCAAAATATCAATCCTAAATCAGTTAATTCGTCTAAAATTATCATGTTTCTAAGTTTTGTTGAATCAACATCACATACGTATAGAAGCAGTTTTTGTTGAATTGTTACCAGAAGAATGCACGATCAAGAGGAAGGAGTGCAAGAGAAGTCAGTACGAACAGAAAATGAAAGAAGGATCAAAACACTATAAAATAGAAAACAGGAACAAAATAGTAATTATATTATTAATGCTTTCCATTTCATTGCATACACACCAATTGGAAGGAGAGGGTTGCATTAGAACCAACCCACCATTCCATCTCATACAGCCAATCCAAACACAGCCTAAATTGGTGACAACACAGCCAAATAAAAGAAATTGAATTTTGTATCAAATAAAAGAAATTGTTCCTCTAAATTGGGTTGGTTTCAAAAGCACTTGCATTGAGTTTCTAACAAGACCAGAACATAACAAAACCTATGAACTTCTAACATAATCAACAAAATAAAACTGTCCAGCCAAGTTTATTATACAATTCTGCCCTTGACATCAACAAGGTGACTTTCATAGAATCATGTTGCTCTAATTAACATGCATATGCCTCTGTTACAATATATAGTAACCTAACTGCTTATGATCATGCTAAGCGCAAACCAGGTCTACCCTTACCCAAACAAGAAACCGGCTAAATCAATTCACGTGTTGTAATAACAAAAAATACACAATGGAAACACATAACTAACAATCAGAAATATCCAACTCAAATTCTCATTTAACAACAAAAATGTCTTGCAATCCTGACATTGTAACATAATTTAATTCATACTGAAAGAAGGGAAATGAAAACAGATAGAATATTGTTTGAAAGATCCATGCCCCTAAACAAAATCTTAACTCCTATCATTAATTAGCCCAGCAAAAAGCAATGTTCCAAAGACTTAGGTAGAAGCAGCTGCTCCCTTGTTCCTGGGTGCAGCTTCGGTACCTGGTTCCAAATAGAATCATAGTATCAACAAAAGCAATCCAGAAAAATACAACTAAAAGTTATTTAATTTCTTTTGGATAATTATACTATCAAGAGCTCAAAAACAAACATAAAACTAAAAGATTTCACATTTACAAAATACAAAAACAGGTATAATAAACCTAAAACAAAGGAAAAGGACTTGGCTCTACTTAAATAACACACCTAAGATAAAACAACTAAAATATGAATGTAAAAATTAAAATTTAAAGTGTATATTACTATACAAAGTTACTCATATAATCATATTAACAAACACAACCCCAAAAAATTAATACACCTCAACAAAGAAATTGGCTCCCTTAAATTAACATGTAAAATTTCCCACAGAAGTTAACATTTCAGTTATTAAGCTAAACAGTCAGTCATCTATTGATTTATAAATTATTAATTAAATCAAAATCTAAAGTTGCTCATTAAAATCATAGCTGATTTATAAATTAAGGCCCTGCTTGGACAAACAGCTTATTTTAAACCAATAGCACAAGGGCTTATCATGCTAAGAGCTTATGTGTAAGCTTACATAAGCTATTTCAATAACAAATGAAAAAATACAGTTAAATTGATTTTGTGCATGTTATAAGCTGTTTTAATAAACTATATTCAAGAACTTACGAAAATAGGCTAAAAAGTTTATCAAAAATGTCAAAAGCTGTTTCCATATGTTATCTTAAACAGTCTCAAAAAAACATATGCCACTAGAGAAGCTCAAATAAGCCAATCCAAACAAGCCCTAAATCAAATCAAATACAAAAGGGTGTGTGAAATCAAATCAAAACATTTCACATATTGAACTTAATAGGCATTCATCTATTGATTCATAAATTATTACTTAAGTACTTTAAGTTCAAAACATTGCACAGTAAATTGATCAAAGAAAACAATACCTTCTCTGAATCCACTCTTGAATCTGCGAGGCACATTCCTCAAGTACCTCATCCTACCAGTTCCAGTGGTCTTTCTCCTAATAGCCTTCTCACTCCAGTTATCTAAAATCACACAACACAAATTTCAAAATCCAAATCCAAAAACAAAACAAAATCGAATTTTGACACAAACCCATTTTCTAAAATCAAAAAACACTTCCATTTAATGAACATAAATCCTAAATCTAAAAACACCAAAAAAAATAATTTTGACACAAAAAACCAATTTTTTTTTTTTAAAAAAACTTACATTTCCTGACACGTGCAGCTGGGTAAGCACATGCTGAGCAGCGACTCTTCTGGAGATGGAAACTGCGACGGCCACACCTGA
>Ga0209282_1000594_pt1 | contig 17777 bp, 7 predicted proteins | sample Mtrugardesep15_FD_187529 | JGI IMG/M metagenome (GOLD analysis project Ga0209282, IMG submission 187529) | Root nodule microbial communities of legume samples collected from California, USA - M. trunc garden sep15 (SPAdes) (version 2) | ecosystem: Host-associated > Plants > Roots > Nodule...
AAATGTATGACTTTAATTTGTACTACTTTAAAAGTCACGCATACGATTAGTTGTGATTGATTAAACTGTAGAAAAAATTATACAGACAATGCATAAGAATTGAACTAGGATTTGTTCTTTTGGATGAGTTTACTTACACTCATTTTTTTTATGTACATGACAGTTCAATGATATAGTCAACGTCCCATTCCAATCAAAAGCATTTGTTGCGGGTGTTGTGGCATATTTCCTAGACAACACATTACATAAGAGGGATTCATCTATTAGAAAGGACAGAGGCAAACATTGGTGGGACAAGTACAAATCTTTCAAGGGTGACACAAGAAGTGAGGAGTTCTATTCATTGCCTTTCAATCTAAACAAATATTTTCCATCGGTATAATTAATTGTGCAGCACAAGAGCGATAAGATAAAGCGGTTTTATCTTCAGTCTAGTTCTAATATCAGATTGAATCTTATTACACGTTATATATAGCCATATGAGTAGTCTCCACTCTATTAATTTATAGCATTTTGTAATTCATTTGTTTTCTTTCCCCTGTTTCTGTAAATTCTGATCAAGAAAGTGGATTCATGTAGTAAATGTGTATGCTTAATTTCCTTCATTTGATTTTTGTCACTTTTTACTTTTTGTCACGTTCACTTACGAATTTTCCCCCATGATGCATTATCTATTCTAATACTTGTACTCTGCAATTCATTAAATGACCTTGATCGTCACATAGACATGATAAAATATAGAACTGAATTAAGATACGATAGAGACAAGATCAGACCCGTGTTTACTGCAAGAACCCAACCATATGCCCCCAAAGAATCAACTTTTTATGAGAGTATCTAATCATATTTCTTTAATATTGTTAAACTCTATAATATATTACACGTAATATGAATTATGCAATACATAGTATCTGTCTAAAATTCTCATACACATAAATAGAAATAAAATAACCATAAATAACAATAGATTGTCATGCATGTTTTATCTACTTTTAGTTTTTAGTTTATATAATCTGTTTAAACAATATATTGTCCTGCTATTTAAATAACAATATAATTTAAACTACATTTAGTTTTTAGTTTATATTTCTCTTTTTAACGATTTATTTTTAAAATTTTTAATGTTATATTTTTGTTTTCTTATTTTGAATATTACGATGTTTTAATATTTTTAAAAGCTAAATGTGAAAAGGAATTTTTTTTTTATTCTATCTTGTTAGTTTCTAATCTAGACCTTGGCCAAGATAATATCTACACTAGACAAACATAATATAAGAGTTACACGATTAACTTATTTTATCTTGCTTGCTTATTCTATCTCTCTTAAGACAAACCATAAAATAAGACAATATATGATTGTTTATCCTATCATTTCTTGACCGTTAAACGGTCATGTTTACTTTAGAGAGAGAACTGTAAAATTTAATACAGTTCGTTATTAATAATAAATCAAGGGTTGGCGGTCCTCCTAAGTGCAATTGAAATGATAAAAAGATGCAAAAATATTTAATGTGATGAGGTGTGAGTTTGAACTCACAATATCCTTTTTCTTCGTACCTTGGAAAAATATTAGAACGATTACAAAAGATACACTTAATATATATCATCAACTTGGTTAAAATATAATGTAAAAATTGCGAAAGGAAAATCAGTTAAAGCCATAATATGTGAGAGCCTTTGAGAGGATATTTTTTTTGTCCTTTTCTTTTTTATGGAGTGTCATTGCTATAAATATGGTTAAGTTTATTCAAAAAAAAAAATTGCTATAAATATGGTTAGGTAGCTTGATAAATGAGAAGCCCAGCTTTATAATGTGTAGGATAAAGTTAAAAAATTGTCAGCGGTCCCGAAGATATTTAAATAAATAAATAAAAAGACTAAGTATGTTTTAAACATTGTTTAAGCATTTAGAAGTACTTACTATTACATGAAAAACAAGATTAATAAATAAGGATAAGAATAAGGATTAAGATATTTATTAAATTTTTGCTTTGAAAAATATTCATGGTTATTAGAGAGAAAAATGAAAATTTTTCCTTCAAAAAAAAAATATGATGCAAATTTAAAGCCAAAATTGTAGGATAAAGTTGTTACAAATCTAATAAGGGATTAGTGGAGGGAAAAAATTAGGTTAAGACTCAACAAAATTAATAAACAAGGACAAGGATTACGTAATTATGACTTATATTTTTAAAATAATATTTCTTTTCTTCGGTACTTTTTTTTTGAAAGATTTTCTTAAGTATCTTAAACAATACTTTTAGGACACTTGTTAGTAAAAACCCTAAATTAAATATCCCTAAAAATATTTTACATGTAATTAATTATAATTACAAAGTACAAACAAAGTGTTAGGAGTTGAACATGACGCTCAACAAGAAAATGAATCCGAATTTGAAAGATAGTCTAACCATAATAAAAAAAATAAAAAATGTTCATTCGATGATTAGTCCGCCATGAAGATAATTTAGTCTATGACTTACAAAGATTCTAATTACGATTTGTTAAAAACAAAATTATGTTTACAAGCACCTCTATATGTTTAGTAAAAGAAAAAAAAAACCTGCATGTCTGATTGAGAAGGGCTTTATGCAGTGTTTTATTCGCATATAACTCATATTATCAAGGAAGATACATTGATCTCACAATAATGGTGGTAGTAGAAAAAGCCTCCATGAATGGAGGTTTTTGATCAAAATCCATGGCGGAAATGATATGCAATTGTGGGTGGTGTACCTCAAACACTCAAGTTAGTATAATACTCAAGTTTGTATAATGATTAAGGAGAGTGAGAGGTTAAGAATGAGGTATACCTTAATAGGTGATGGTGCGAGACTTATATGGTATGTAAGAAGCGGTAATGGGCTTGAGTCATATCGAAAGGCTACTCTAAAACAATATTATTGACAAATTAACGAAGGAAAATGTTTCTTAGAAATCCCAGTATGTGTATATTCTATATACATTTTGAAAGAGATAAAGATAAAAGAGAATGATGTGATAGAAATGATAAGTTAATGATGTGATAGAAACAGATAGATAGAGAGAAAATGAGAAATTGAATGGATGTAAAAAATTTAAGGTGTCCAAATAACATTATTGATTAATTAAAGACCTTCTTGAACCTCTATTTTCAAAAAAGTATTGCTAAACATAGCGACATATTTTGTCCTGAATAGTTCACAATTTTTCATCAACCAATTATAATCTTGTATTGTCCAAGAAACATGGTGGGAAAATAACAATGGTACAATGCCAACCAAATTGATTTAGCCTTCGGGATGGATTCATGAGTAATCATTCGGAACACATATCATTTCCCTTTTCAAAATAAATAAAATAAAATAAAAGTGAAGCCATGAAAATATGACATCACTAAGATTTGATACATTGTCAATCTTCTGAACTTTCGTTTCAAATTTGTCACCCATGATGATTCAAGGTGCCTAAACTGAATGATTGTGTGAGTTCAGCGTAGCATAACCGTATTCTAGTAACAAAACGTGATATTTCGTGGGCCTTAGCAAGAAAGGAAGGGTTGGACCACTGTTGCATGCTTCTCCTTTTGTAACGTAAACATGCTTAATTGCCCAACAATACGACACCTACTCATTATATATCCTCTCACAATTTCGGTGACGGTCTCCACCGGCCCCACATGCATAATAATGAACTTCTTTCAAGTAATACCTTAAATTCGTCTTTGAATTTTCACCCATCAGACAAATTCATTCCTGAATTTTGTAAAATATCTATTAGTCCTTGAATTTTACATACGTCCATCAAAATGGTCCATCCATCCAAAAGCTCCGTTAGTAGTGATGATGTGTCTTCTTGTATGCTATGTTGTCATGTACACGTGTAAACAAGACATCCACATGTACAAGGACTAATTTGATGGAAAATTTGAGATTTAACTTTTTAGTGTCATTTTTTATGTGTTTTCAATTATACTCCTCTATGATAAGGATTTGATACTTATTGTGATAATTTAAGGACTGATTTGATGAATAGTGTTATAATTTAAGGTCTGATGTGATTGATTTTATTTCAGGGAATGAGTACAAGAAAATATGGCATGAGAGGACCACTGAGGGGTCCTACTCCACAAAATCAAACTGCTCCTAGAGTTATTAGAGTTTCAAATCCAAATTACGGGTCATCCACTTCTACACAACCCCAATACATGGAGTTTATCCCAACTCCAGGATTTCCAAAGCAGGGATGCTTGTTTAAATTATGTTTTTGGACTAGTTTCATTAATACTTTTTAGACTTGTTTAATTTATGCTTTTTTGGATATGTAATGACTTAAGAACATCAAATGACTTGATGGATATGTAATGTTATTTTTTTGGCTATGTAATGACTTATGAACATCAAATGTATGACTTATGATGGTATGCAAACGTCTGTCTTTTTACAATCAAAGTGTTTGTCTTTTACTTTTTACTTTGTTCAACAAATGTATGCACCAAGGATCACAGTGATTTATGTTGTGAAAATTCAAGAACTTTTTTGATGGTATTTTCACTAATTTGGGGATCGATATGATGGATATACATACAATAGAAGGACCAATTTGATTGAAATATTTTGACAGAAGGGCTGGATTCATTCATTGACAGCCTCTTTTCATTACAACATTACACAAACTTGGCAAATTACAATAACATTTTAAACAACTCAATCAAACAAATTACTCCTATCAATATCTTAATCAACCTAAGCTCACTTCCTACACAATCAACTTTATCTGTCAACCTTGCCCTCCAAACCTGTTCTCTGACACTATCCTTTGGCTTCTCCGTCAACCTTGCATTTCTTCCATGACCAGCACCATTGTTTTTAAAATAACCTAGTTCTTCATCTTCATCAACCCACACAAAAATTTACAATTTTCGCCATCATCCTATACAATCAAAAGACAAAATCAGTACCATTTAAACAAACCATTCACACATCACATAACCATTGTTAAACAAACCTTTGAGAGAGGGCTGACATATAAAGGCCTTCCTGGGTTATTGACAGCGTTGGCTTTTCTTAAAACACAAATTCTAGGACACCAACATTGAAGCTCTCTCACATCATCATTGTACATAAAACTTGAAGATGAAGACCGACTGTTGTAGCTGTTTTTGCCCATACCCCACCACCCATCATTTCTAAACGCCAAATCTTCAACAATGAACACTGGTTTTTGAATTTCGAATTGAATAAAAAAAAATTAGGGTTTTAAGTTTTTTGAATTGGGGAAGAACTTTGGCATCAACTCATGGAAGAAATTTTGGGGATTTTGAACTATAGGTGACAAATTATAACATTACAGTTCCAAATTTATATATTTCGGGAAGAAATAGCTGTTAATGAGAAAGGAGAAAGAGCCATTGGGAATTTTGCAATTTTATGAAAATCAATCAATTTGGTCCTTCGCAATTTTCTAAAAATCAATCAATTTGGTCCTTCACAATTTTCTGTATATTAATCAATTTGGTCTCTGCTTGCGTGGCATCTGACGTGGTAAGCCTTGTAAGATGTTAACGGTACACGTCACCTCCGTTAACAAACCAACTTAACTGAGAGACTGATTTGATTGTCATTTTGTAAATTTGAGGACTAAATAGATATTTCGCAAAATTCATGAACGAATTTGGCTGATTGGTGAAAATTCAAGGACGAATTTGAGGTATTACTCATAAACGAACTTCTTTCACATTTTCAATGAACAATACTATTCATTTGGCCATGAAAGTTGTCTCAGTTTGATTTACCATAAGATTGTATGTTTAACTTTCACTATCAATATGAATTTTATGGTTGTTGATTTGTAAGTATATCTATGAACGTTTGAAGTCATCTGTTTCTAATGAATCTTAAAGTTCAACTCATCTAAATTTACATTCACCCAATTCCAACTAAGTTATCTATTTGGTCATTTTATGCAATAGGAAAATTGTAAATGAAAGAGGGAGAGTTGTCTTTTTTATCAAATTATCTTAATTAAATATTGATATATTTGTCTACAAACATAGCTCAACTGACACAAAAATTGCAAAATTGCTAGACTAGATGTCGTGACCACCATCTGGGATCCAACCCTAAACCCTTCATTTGTGTACGTGAGTTTTAATGATTATTTGTCATTTCGTCTATTTGTGAAAAAAGTATTTATGTATGTATTGACCATTACCATAAATATAAAGTGAAATATTTGAAACACTACTTTTCGAACCGTATCACTATTTAGCATTGCTTTAAACAGGGCGATCTAAGGGTAAGTAAAACCCTTGCTTTAGATTTACCAATAAAAAGTTATTTTTTATTGAATTTTATATGCAAAAAGACTTCACATACAGACAAAAAAGTTTACATTTAAAACTTGTTTTATCCCTCACATACTTTTGATGATTATTGAATCGGCTTGGCCTTAATGGTCTTGTTAAAAAGAAAAAAACAATTTTTTAAGACTATGATGGGTGTTTCACCTATTTAGCGCTATATTAAATAGGTACCTCATTACGTAACAAATAAATGCAGTGTTTGTAGAACATGGTAGTTATGGAAGTACCCTTTCTCTTTTCACTTTATTTAGGTCTCTCAAATTTAATTGTTAGGCACCAACATTATAGAACAAATAATGATTTAGAGTTTTTGGTAAGACCAATTTAATAATTTTTGTGAGGTGCTGCGGGTTGGAGAGATGTGTACAAATAGGTTTTGTGAGGCACTCAAAATCGGTTTTGTACATGGTCTAAAGACACTTAATAACAAGATTGGTTTCATACTCAAGGAATTTAGGAATATCGGGTAAGTGCTCGTAAAAACAAAACCAATATACGTTAGGTCAAATTTGAATATAAAATTCAAATTCATTTTTTATTGGTGTGAAGGAGGGGAAACCAAATTCATTTTATTTGCAATCAGAATGATTCTTAATATTAAAAAAAAAACGGCATTCTTAATTATATCTTGTACACGCTGTCAATATAATATCCCATGTAATAATAGTACTATATAAAGTATACCCTTTTGTTTGTATTGATTCCAATTTCAAGCATGATTATATAAAAACAGAGAAAATAATCCCTAAAGTCTAAACATTAGTGATGAAATTCTGAATCCTCATGCAACCCAAGATTGAAGTAATAATCATTGGCAATGGTGGTTGTGGTTGAAAAACATGGGATGCAACTCACGGTTGATTATAGCTATTTGACCACTAATGCACCATCCTTGTTCCTTAGTTTATGAGACCAAAAGCAGTCAGCAATTGATAGTGCCAATATTTTTATATTTCCATTTTGGAATCTTTTGAAAGACTATAATACTAAAATTAAAAATTCGAGTTAAACCAAATTCAGCCCCATCAATTGTATCTCAAATTACGTGCAATTGCCTGTGTTTCACATGACAAATAAATAATTTACCATTTGTTCTATATATTTGATCTAACAAAAACTAGTATTATATATCAATGACATATATAATCATAAAGAAATTAGATTAAATCAAATTATATATTGTATGCGTTGATATTTTCAATTGCAGAGAGGCAAAACATGAGAACTTCGTAACGGAACCGACAACAAACAAATCTTAGGAAAATGCTATGATCACATGCATGTCAATATTTGATTACCCAGTGAATGAAACATATGGATTGATCATTAAATCAAAACATATGGTGGACCAAACTGAAGGGAATGTAACGTTTATGAGGTGCACATCACATCACTTCATCTACCATGGTCCCACTTTTGTTCCCTCATTTTCTGCTTCATCCAATCCATGCTTGCCACGTGTACTAACTTTTGAGTACCGTGCTAGTTTTCTTCATTCTTCTATGTCTTGGTCAAATTTGGTAATTGAGATGCCATGCCCATGTCTTTCTGTTACAATTCTATCTCATTGTCTAACTGCTTCTTTGTACTCTTGATCCTAAAAGGTGAAAAATAAGCCTCATATGTCACACATATTAATTAAAATTGAAAGTGTTAGGACAATTTCTGCCTTGTATCATCATTATTAGTGGTCCACTTTGGACCAATACATAATTTTTTTTTTAAAATATCAAGGAGGATTTATATTGTCATTTAGAAGGAGAAACTTATAAGGTTTCCAATTTTGATTTTAGTGATACATAAAAATTGTTTAAACTAGTAACGATAAAAGCTTACAATTTTGCCAACCTTATCTAAGTGGTGATTTCATCTTAGTTGAAATTTTTACCTCAATTTTACCGCTTTTGTTAAATGATGATTAAAGATAAATATTTCATTCTCGTAGTAATTCTTAATGGTTTGTTGTACTATTTTCTTTTATAAAAAAGAAACAGAGTAAGAAGTAAAAGTTTACCTTCTTCTTTGCCCTCATCACTAAGGCAATAATTTTTTTTGACCTGAAGACAATAACTTGATCCATACATGTTTGACAAAAGTAAGAAAAAAACACAAACATGCTTCTAGTTTTGAAGCAAGTTTATCTATTTTATCTTAACTTCACAAAGATGGAGAATCACGGTCTTCTGTTTTTGAAAGTTAACCTAATCATCATTGGAGTTTCAAATAATTTTTAAATACTTTTTATTAATTGATTATCTATCAAAGTGATCCACATATAACTTGTTATAAATAAATACAAAACTGATGTGGCATGAGTGATGAACAATTTTGTTTTTTATGATCAAATAATCTTTAAAAGTGTTTTAAATTCGTCTTGGATGATTAATCTCAATTATTTTGTGCATAAAGGATTCTCTCAGAAAAAAAATATTAATTAAATAAAAAAAAGGAAAATAAATTTTGTACTAAATAATATTAATATCTTTCACTTTGGACATGAGTAGCATTGGGTGGTTGCTATAAAGGCAAGTGCTTTCAACATTCTCTTGCTCATTTTCCTCTTCTTGCAATTTCATTATTATAGGAAGAAGAAGAAGAAGATGGGAAATTGCCAAGCAATTGATGCAGCAACACTAGTGATACAACACCCAAGTGGCAAAACAGAGAAATTTTATTCTTCTCTTAGTGCTAGCCAAGTTATGAAAATGAACCCTGGTCATTGTGTTGCTCTTCTCATTTCCACTACAGTATATCCAAACAAGGACATTCAAAATTGCTCCAAAAATAATAATGGTGACACCAACAACAACCAAGTTCGATTAACTCGCATAAAGCTTCTTAAACCTAATGATGCTCTTCTTCTTGGCCATGTTTATAGACTCATCACAACTCAAGGTAGTTCCAAGTTGCAAACAAAATAACCCTTTAGTTTGTGTATTCTTCTTTTGGGTTTTGTTTTTATGCATTCATTCCAAATTTTGCATTGACCATTGAAATGTTTGTTGTTTTTCAGAGGTTATGAAGGGTATAAGGGAAAAGAAACAAGCAAAGATAAAACAGAACATGTCTCATAAACCAGATTTGGTGAAGACAACTTTGGGGTTAGAAATGCAGAAAAAAGCAAAGAGGTTTGACACACAGGACAATAAGGTAAATCTAAACCATTTTTTTTCTTTCTATAGTTATAGTAATTAAGTTTGGTGAATAAATATCATTTTTGCAAACAGTGGGTTTTATCATTGGGTTATTTTAAATGATTGAATTAAAATATATTTCACTATTTATATACATGAAGGTTTGACTAGATTGTTTGGGAGTTTGATACAACATAATTTTCCTTTTCTTTTAAATGTGGCCGATGTAGTCGAAATTGTGGCCGCAATGTTGTTGTGGAACCTCAAAATTCTTTATATTACGGCTACAATTGCAGTCGCGGACCGCAATATTTGAAGAGATCTATTATATACTTATTTGTAATGTTATGATTTTTCAGGATAACAAACCCGAAAGATCTCAAACAAGGACCACATCAACTAATAATGCTGCCATTGTCACAGCTAAGACAAGATTCTGGCAACCATCTTTACAGAGTATCTCAGAGATAGCCAGCTGAGAGACAGAGATGCAAGAAACTCTTAGGACTAAAATCAGCCAATAACAGAATTCTTCCATCAATGATTGCTAAGTCATATTTGGAAATTAAATATAGTAACATTGAGCTTTATTTAAGTGAGGCCAGAAACAACTCAGAGATGATAAAATTGTCTTATGGGTCCATTTGTGTATAGACACATCTTATATCAGAGTTAATGTAATTAGTATTATTCTAGTGAAATCAAATATTTCATCACAAATTATATGTGTTAGACTGTATCTTTGTGCTATGTTGCTGAAGATTCAAATCAACTAATATTATAGTCATAATCAATATATAAATAAGCTTAAATGTGTGTTTTTTATAATTTTATTCCTTTCAAATATAAGACTTTTTTCTTTTAGTTTTTGCTGAAAAGAAGAGAAAAAAATCGTATATTGATCCCTAACATTTTGAACGCTCCATTGTTGTCGCATATGATTAACAATGCCACTTTGACGGAATGGGCTACAACTAACAGTATTTTAGACAAGTTGAGTTTCGGAGGCTCAAGCTAGAAAAATTATCAAGGTTAAGCTACCATTTAATGCACCGAACGTGTAATCTAAAATCAAATAAAATGAAATGCTAATGAATGTTTTCAAGTAATTGGTTAAGCAAACAAATGGATATATTATATTAAAAAGTTTAAAAAATACATTTTTCAACACAATTTTTCGGCTTTCATAATTAGTGCAATTAGAACATTTGTTCCGAATCAAAAGTGGCAAGAGATTTAGACTATTAAACAAGTGATTAAAATTTCCTCTTGCATATGAATATGAAGAAAATTTGAATTCTTAAACACCATTAAGCATCGGTAAACTTCATATCTATAACATAGGAACCAAATAAAAAACACTTAAAATAAAAAGGATAATGAAGCTTTATTTTGCAGCCAATAAAACTTTAGACAAAGACAAAATGCAAATTGCAACCAGCTCACCCACCACTCGTGCACTTCCTTCCTATACGCATGAAAGTTTGTTTCACTCACAGCACGACGAGACCCCATATATTATTAGAATTCCTTTTCACTTTTTCTTTTGTCACCAAATCTTTTTCTTTGTGTCTAAAAATCAACAATATCATGCAATTCGTCATTTCATTCTTTATTTTTTGTTTGTCTATATCCCCTTCTTTTTCCTTCTTTACTATGAGCAATCATGGAAGATGGCCATAGATAATTCAGCGCAACACATTTTTACTTTTTAGAGCTTTAATAGGTGTTCAGCCGGTGGACCGAGGGGTTAGTCCTTAAATCGGATACTGAATAAAAAAGAAAAAGAAAAGAGATATATATATATATGATAATGAAGTTAGGTAAATTCAACTGATTTGACCTAAGAGACAAATAGTTAATGATCTTAAGTTCAAACCTGACGAACGAATAAAATAATAATCTAACAACTAACTATTAACATTTATCATTAAAAAATAAAAACAATATATAACGGAAGTCTCAAATTAATATTTGGTATATATAGAGACATTCTCTTTATTTTTATTTTTTTTGCTAAAAAAAGAACACACATGATCATGTCCACTGTATATAGGCTTGATTTTTTGGGAGTGAAATACCTTACAACTGTTTTAATCAACGAGTTTCATCATTATCTTTTACAGCAAAGCTTAGACTTAGACTAAAAAGCATGGAAGCATTGAATGTAATGAATCAATACAAAAGAGCAATACTATTTCATAAAAAAAGCAAATAGTAACGGCTATAGTAAACAAAGAATCTATGACATCAGGTAATGAAGTCAACTTGCATGCCATTGATCATTATGAAATCTTTTATCATCATCTAAATCAAGTAAAATTGAAAAGTGTTTATAGTCAATTTTCACTAGCTAAAGTTAAGAGTTCTTGCGTGCTAAATCGCTCAACAACAATGCTGACTTGCTGAGTCTAGGAATTTTAGGATCAATCGCACACCAAAAATTTGGATAGACCTAATATTATATAAAATGTCAATTTTTATATCAATCATCTAGCCTTATGAGCTTTATTTATCAATTTTGTTGATTGAAGTAGAGACACTTTTAGGATTGGGAGATACTTTCAGGATTGGGTGTATTTTCGTGTCTGACACTCGTGCAACACGCGTCCGACAACTTATACTAATATCCTAAAAAAAATAAAATTTGCTTCTACACACCTTAACGGTCCTTAACCACTTATACAAGATTAAAGATGTGTCAAAGCAATGACGATCAATGAGGTTAAATAAATTAATTTTGATTACATCATTTCTACCTTTTTAGTGGTAGATAGATGATTTTTATTTTATTAATTTAACATATTCTTCGATTTAGATATTCATATCTTTGATTTTCAATGTAGATAATTTATAGATAATATTCATATTTTATTTAATTATAATAAATAAATATGTTAACGTCCCCGTGAGCATAACTCACTTAATATAACTACTAACTTCTCAATTTCCAACCTCAAAATTTGTCTTGCAAAAATCATCACATACAAAAGGAACAAAGAGGATTATTGAATGAATGTTCTATTGATGCCTGATATAGAATCACCATGCCACTGTAACTTGTAATAAGCTGCATTGTATTACTCAGTTTCTACTTTCTGTATTCTCAGTCACCCCTTCTATATTTTATGCTTGTCAAATCGATTGGAGTTACCTTTCTGTTTGAACAATTGAAGTTACCATTTTACTGTTTTAAAATGCTTTGGTGTTGTTAATACTTAATACCAACCGTATCTTTTCACATGAAGGACAGAATCAAAGAGCCAACACCCAAATAGTCATAAAAGAACGAGGACATACATAGTCATCATCTTTAATCGATTTTTTAAAAAAATAAAAAATAAACCGTAAATATGATATGCATATAGGCAATGTGTAACAAGCATCATTATTCATTTACTCACCCTTGTAATGAAGAAGAGTCTTATGGAAATCTAGCCTCCCAAACATTATAAAAATGAGATAAAGAAACTAGTAGAAGGTCTTTGCTCAGCAGTAGTTACTATATGATCATCAAATTCATAGAGCATTTCAGTCAAACCTTGACTATAGAATCACTGGAAATAACACACAGATCTTCACAATTACTCCCTTGCCTAACTTGCTCCCCCTCACTTTCGATGGTGGAACAATTCTATATATTTCAGATCTATAGCCACAAATTTATGATCTGCCAATCAACATTAGCATCAGAAATCACACATCTTGAAAGGTGAAAAAACTACTCATGCACAAGTAATTTGGGTTCAAATGTTTTTCGGCTTATTCTAACATGGCCAACATAACGTCAAATTGCTGCCATTAAAATACAAAGTAAAGAAAACTAGCATCCAAATGTTCATTTCATTCTACACCTCCAGAATGCTACTGTTTACGGGCTTCTTCTCTCACAGCTGCCTTGACATATATTTCGTAACAGCATCCTGAAAGTCACAAAAAAACATACAAGAACAGTAAGACAAATTTGAAAACGAAACTCTTGGCACACTAAGTCACAGAAATTCAAATTCAATCTAAATTAGCACATATCTCATATTTAAACCATACTCTGGCATTAACTAGAAAACTATCCTACTCAAAATGTAATTGACAATCTACAACCGGATAGGAGCTAAAATGGTCGATATTAGACTAACACAAAAATATATCACTATTATTTACTTCATAAAAGTGACATAACACAGATAAATAAAACAGAATACTCTGTCGGTACTGAATTGTCAATCACGAACGCTGTTTTGATGTTCTTAATAACATCTATTACACTAAATTGTAGGCAATTTTAAATACAGGAAAGGTATCCACTGTCCATCAATTAACATTAATTGAGAATCCACAAATTCAACTATAAGTTAAACTTATTCTTGAAAAATAACAAACATTTGAAACATTTTAACTGGCTGTAAATAGTAGGTTATTTTGTCAATGGTGAAGTAGCGATTATAGGAATAGACTCGTAAGTATCCAAACACTTGCACTTAGAAGCTAACTATTGAGGGGGAAGAACTAAACCACTTAATACTCTATCGAACATCTCATACTACTTGATGTGAGATTTTTTAATTTTTTTTAATGTTAGTATATTCATTGTTATGTTAGTATTTTTCTGGCAAGGACTTGAAAACTTGACCTTTAATTTAACTCCTTGGCTCAATCCAGTTGAACTACCCAACACCCCCTAATACCTTTACCTTGATGTGAGACTGCATTCCATAATATTGAATCCTTATCATAACACTGCTCCTAAAAGCAGACATCCTAGTGGCTGAACTCCAAAAGCAGCCTTGCCTGGTCATCCCCTCTGAAAGTAGCCCTTTCTGAGCCACCGACAACCAACTCTCATACCAATTGATAAGTATTCAAGACCATCCCTTAAAAACTAGCTGTCAAGTGGGAAGAACCAAGCCACTTAAGTACTCCACTGAGGATCCCATACTACTTCATGTGGGGATTAGGCAACCCGTAATACCCAAGTCCCTATCATAGAACTTCAAAACCAACTAGATGCACACTAAGTGATTATATATCCCAATGTTAAAATTGCTAAGATATGAGGAATCATCAATGTACAAAGGAAACATTACACAAGACATACTTGGTAAGAAAAATGACCAACTGACTCAATCGCAAACTGAAAGAGAACTATATCCCACCCATTGCATTATTTTGCTGATATTTTTAGAAAATATCAGCAAATCAACTAGAGAGTAGAGAGGCATACTGAATTTCAAAATTACTAAGGATTTTGCTTAAGCCAAACATCTTGTCTAGCTATCAAATGCCATTGATAAGAAATAACACTGGCCCACTCAAATGTTTTAGCTTTGGATTTCAGATTGCATTAGAAAACTTTAATAACAAACTAGAGTCAGACTCAAACAAATAAAAATATTTCAGCTCATTAAAAGTGATTTCAAGAGAGATAATAAAGCACCCCTCATGATTTCATTACTCCACATCAAAATCATTCAACTTCTAATTACAAATATCCTAACCTACATTGCTTCCATAAGTAAGATTTAAAAAAAAAAAAGGAGCATACCTGCAACAACAACGATAGTTAAAACATCCCCAATTTTTCTGAGCTTTTTCACACTCTGCTTGTATGATTTGAATGGCTTGAGAGCTGCGTCTTCTGCCAAGAGCTGCAACATAATCCGTGTTGTACAGTTTAATGCACAAGCAAATGAAAGTAACAGCAAAAACGATACCTACTGAGTGATACAAATATACTCAGACAGATCGTGAATCTTAAGTGAAGCCCTTCATTGGATTCACAAAAGTTTGACACTCCTTATTGAACGAGTGTCAAATTGTCTACTTAGTCCTTGCAATACTGAGACCAAATACGAAATTCTTTGACAGGCTACTAAAATCATGTTTGGAATCACTTTTGTGAGGAGTAAAAGTAATTTCATAACCATAAAATTAATTTTGACATATTTGTATGTTCTCAATCATTATAGTTGTTTTTTACTCCAAATTAGATGCTAACTCTTGAAGTTGGGATTTGAAGCTTTTTTCAAAACAATAATTTTAACCTCAAATTAAATCTAGCATTCTTATTAATGTCCGTTTGGGATAAATAAGATTGAAGAACTCACTACTTATTATTTTGTTAAATGAAAGTGATTATGAGGAAATAAGTAATCTATAAACCCTAAATCATTAGAATCAACGGAAAATTAAGCAAAAATAAAAATTGAAAAGTAGAAGATTAAGGCTTACAGCTTTTTCACGAGTTCCGGGTTCAACGTGGAAGCGACGGCGCGAGAGGGAAAACGAATCTTCAGTTTTCTGGTTTGGAATTAAGAGAGTAATGAATCACAGGGGGAAAGAAAAAACTGAAACTTACAGTGAAATTGATTATGATTGGATTATATGTATAGTTAAAGAAAACAATAATACCTGAGAGGTAGATCGAAGATGAGAAGCAAGGGTTGAATTGTTCAAGAAGAATGCCATGGTTTGGTTTTGTTGATTCGAAAATTATTTTGTTCAGAAAGAGAGCTCTTTGGGAAAGAAGAAACAAACATGCGAATTTTGGTTCGGTGCCTTTAGGTCCTGTTATTACAGTTCGCCAATCAACTAATCACACTTGTCATTTATTTCTTTTTTTTCAGCTAGAAAAACCAAATGTCGATAATAATTAAAAACTCGCACACCAAGAATCTAGTTCAAACCCTAACTACACCATTTTGGACTTGTAAACATCTCTTGTATTTCTTTTGAAGAAAAAACTGCACATTTTGGTTTGGTTTTTGTTTTAAGGAAGCAAAGTTTGGCTTTTGAAAGGTAATTTTTTTTTCAGCTTTAAAATAAATAAATAAAGAATTTATGTTTTGAACTCGGTCTCTACATATTTATATATTGCAATGTTCTAGACAAAGGATAAATAAATTGTTGAAAATTGCCTTAAAATTTGTGATTGAAGAAACAGAGGAATCGTGACACGATTTCATCAACGTGTCACGATTTCCTTGGCAATGAGCATGTTTAACAGGGTGCTCAATCGTGACACAATTTCGGGAAAATGTGACACGATTTTCGGCTTGTTGGACACGTTTTGAGGATAAGGTTGGTCGTATCTTGAGTCGTACGCATCAACCGTGTCATGATTTGGCAAATCGTGACACGATTTTGACTGTGTATGTGTACTATTTAAGTGTTTCTTTGCAGATTTTGAAGGTGTGGCTTTGAGAGAGAAAATTGATAATACAAAGGAGGTAACTTTAGGGTTGAGTGTCTTTGTAGGAAGGTTCTCTTGAGTTGGGAAACATTGTAAACACCTTGGAGAATGAAAATCATTGAATGTCTTGTTCATTTGGTGAGATTGAGAAATGGGTAGAAATTATGTTTTGTTCATTGTGAGCTCTTGTGCTAATTTCTTGTAACCCATTTGTAATCTCTTTGTAAGATCTCTTTGATAGTGGATTGAAGAGCTGCTCTCTCCCTTAGATTAGGTCATATTGGACCGAGTTGGGTCAACAATCTTTGGTGTGTTTGTTCCTTTCTTTCATTGCTTATCCTTATTGCTTTGATTATGCTTGTGATGTTGTTCTACACTAGCTTTTAGGGCTGTTTGTTGTTGTTGTTGCTTGAGGTTTTTTATCCATTGATTATCACTACCTTTGCTCCACACATCTTTGTATTTCATTGGTATGATTTTGTTCGAATTCACAACATAAATCAATAATTATTTGAAGAAATTAAATTACATGAACTTGTATAAAAAAAATAAAATAATTAATAATGTTGCATTTTTAAGATGGAGATTTAGAGCATCTTAAATAGTGAACTCATATCTAAATTATTTTGTAGATCTCATTAAACCATATCATCTTAAAACATCTTAATTATTTTTCATTAATAGTGCAAGTTTAAATAACTCACATTAGATCCCATAACTTTATCTAACAAATTCATATAGGTGAAAGAATCTAGTGTTAAGGTCTTCTTGTTGTTCTATCCATTGGCTACAAGATTAAATTATACTCTTTCCACAAATTAAATTATACTCTCGGCTTGGACAATTAAATTATACTCTTTCCAAAGTTTGTGTCTAAAATCTACTAGTTGCTGGTTAAGACCATTCAACAAAACTTGATCAATACTACCAAGTCTCTTTTCAGATTCGTTTTTTCTCAAAAAAATATTGCCAAAAGAATGCACATTACAATGCCTCAGATTAGAGGTTAAATTTGCGATATTGGTACCCCTAGGCCATGATGCCTTCCACTGACAGTTAACTTGGCTATCAAAGTTGTGATGATCAAGCTAAGCACCAAAGAATATGAGGT
>Ga0209282_1000597_pt1 | contig 17741 bp, 16 predicted proteins | sample Mtrugardesep15_FD_187529 | JGI IMG/M metagenome (GOLD analysis project Ga0209282, IMG submission 187529) | Root nodule microbial communities of legume samples collected from California, USA - M. trunc garden sep15 (SPAdes) (version 2) | ecosystem: Host-associated > Plants > Roots > Nodule...
TTGAATAAATATTTAGCATATCCAATTGATAATTTTTAATACCTTGTTATCATCAAAACTCAAGTGGTATACTTGTGAAACACCCTTTGTTCCAACAACATCATGTTGGGTCAGGGTTTCCGTAAGAGATCCAACAACAACAACTTTAGATGGGGAAGTCAAAGGGTCAAAAACAACAGTTCCAGAAGGAGTCACAAGAATACTTTCATCAATAATATTATCAACATCTTGTTTGACATTAGGGTTTTTGAGGGGTTCAACATACAAACTTCACATGGAATGGGGCTTATTGACGTCATGCACAGACTCAACAAGGTTGTCATACTTAGTCAAAACACGTGGAACACCAATCAACGCAGAGGAAGTCATAGCAAAACTTAAATTTGGAGTTTTGATCTTTCTTGCAACAGGAGTTTTGGGTTTCCATTTTTTCCTAGTTTGGACAATCTTACCACTGACCTTTGGTTGAACATGAGGCTGCGAATATCCGTACAATTTATAACAGTATGACCTTATCTGACCATATCTACCACAATAGTGACATCTCCAAGGTGATTTCTTTTTGTTTCTTGGTTGGGGGTTCAGTTATCGGGCAGGATGTTGAGGCATGTCATCCAACATTACAAACTCAGTCTTCTTTTCACGAGGAACAAACTTCTTTGTGGGAATTTTGATTTCTTTGTTCACAGTGCCATAATCAAAGCATATTCCTTTCATATTTCTAAAAGTCTTCCCAACTTGCAGTATTTCATCTAACACATTAGAACCATTGTTCAACATCCGAACAGATTTGGTCATGTTTTCAAATTTGGAATTTAACAAGGTGTTTTCCTCTTGTAGGCCAGTGATGATTAACATAAGTTTCTCGTTTTCTAGACAAAAACCATTGATGGTTTTCTTCTGTTTCTCTACTAAATTGCAAGCTTCTTCCCACAATAGTTTGCAAGTCTAAGCTATCTCTCCATCATACATGTCTTCATAACTTGACTCGTTGTTATAATCATACTTTCCTGTAAAAGCCATTACCTGTTTTGTTGTCCCATCCTCACATTTTCTTTTAGAATCTTGATCATAACAAGTGGGTAACATTCCCCCTTTGCCTTTCTTTGGTCTTTCTACAGTTTTGTTCTTGCATGAAAAACCAATGTTCATGAAGTTGTCAGACGACATGTCCTTGACATTAGGCTTCAACTTTCTGTCCATCATCTCCAAGACTTTGCTGAATTCTCTACCAAGATGCACAATTGCATCTAAAATACTTTCATTAGTCTCCATTTAACATTGAACATCTTCCTCATCAGTGTTTGAAATGAAAGCTATGCTTTTCTTCTGATTTTTAGATCTATCATTGATAGCTAATTCAAAGGTTTGAAGTGACCCAATTAGTTCATCCATTTTCAATGTTGCTAATGTCTTGGGCTTCCTCAATGACTGTGATTTTCATGTTAAATCTCTTGGTCAACGATCTGAGGATTTTTCTAATCAGCTTATCTTGTGGCATCGTTTCTCCTAAAGCACTTGATGTATTAGCTATGTCAAGAATACTCATGTGAAAGTCATGTATGGATTCATAATCTTTCATCATGATATTCTCAAATTTAGTAGTGAGGAGCTGGAGCCTTGACATTCGCACTTTAGAAGTGCCTTCATGAGTTGTTATGAGAATTTTCCAAGTATCTTTGGCCATAGTACATGTGTTTATTAACTTGAACATTTTGATGTCAGCACCCCTGAACAAAGTTTTGAAAGCTCTAGAGTTTCCAAGAGCAATCTCATCTTCATCTTTAGACCATTCTTCTTCTGGCTTTAAGGTAGTTGTGGTATTTCCCTCTTTGTCCATAACAACATAGTGTTCCCAACCTTTAATGATAGCTTTCCATGTTTTGCTATCCATGGGTTTGAGAAAAGCCACCATTTGAGCCTTCCAATAATCATAGTTAGTACCATCCAAAATTGGTAGTCTAGTGGTAGACCCTCCTTCCATATGACCAGAATTTATCTTCCCTAGAGCTAACCCACTAGCAGAACAAGATGCCTGCTCTGATATCAATAGAAATTCTGGCATACAGAAAAGATGTTGAACACGATGTCAAGACAAGCGAGATTTCAAGAGAGATGTCAAGACATCGTGACAACACAAATAACAAACAACAACTATAAAAATAATAAAGGCAGAAAGAAAAAGGCACAAGTTGTTTGTTAACCCAGTTCGGTGCAACGTCACCTACGTCTGGGGGCTATCAAGTCAGGAAGGAAATTCACTATAGTAGTATTAATTTGAATCGTACATAAAAACTATCTCTTGTCTACTAGCTTTTCACTTAATCACTACCCGTGTAATTTCTATCTAAGACTCTCCTAGATATGAGATCTCCCTCTCACTTCCTCTCAATCACAATCTCAATGATCTACTCAACGTATAACAGTAATGGTGAAACTCTCCTTGACAGTAGAATCAACTCGTGCTTAGAAGCTTATGAGTGATTCAGAGTTTACAACTCAACTAATAAGTTTAGCTCTAATATCAACGAGATACAAGAGTGACTCACAAATAAGAAGAAAAAACTAAAACTTTAATTGACTCTTTTGTAAAATGACGGCTTCAGGGAAGAATTATGTCTTGAATCTTCCTTTATATAGTTTGATGCAAAATGGGCTTGATGCATAAAACGGGCTAAACATCCAGCTGAATCACACGGTCTTCAGTACAATATTTAGAAGCAAAATATATTTTTAACAAATATATTTCCATCAAATATTCCTTCCATAAATATTTTTGCATCATACGATATAAAAATATATTTGCTGCCTATAAATATATTTTTAGCAACAATATCCTTGTAGCACAAAAATATATTTGAAATAAATCTTTTCTATTTTCTCAGAATATATTTTTACCAAGTCTATTTTGGAAATACAATTCAAATATATGGCAACATTAAACTGACAAAGGAAGCTTCTAGAAACACACGCCTCTTGGACCACAAGTCACATGAATAAAATCTTCAATCAAATCTTCAAGGATTTCACACACAAATATAATCTTTCTAGAATGCGAAACAAGGCACGTTGTGATGTCGTAACAACATGTCAAGACATCTTGTCCGACATCTTGCTAGAACATTTGTTTTAACAAAATGTGGCCAACACAAGTCTATAAACCTAACAACTCCGATTTCAAAATACGGGTACGGGACGGGTAATGAGGATATAAATACTCACCCTGAAACCATACCCAAACCTGTCCTGAAGGTAAAAAAAAATCAATTTATTATGAGGAATATATTGCTAGCAATACGATTGTACAATTCATTACGAGGAAATCAATTTTTCTTAATGAGTTTATGTTAAAGGTTTGAAAAAGATCTTCTCAAATTGTTGTGTTGTTGCTGCTGGGTGTTGTTGTTGTTGATGTTTTGTTGTTGTTAGTATCGAAAGAAGATGTTGTGTTGTTGTTGTTATTGATTTTGGGATTGTGTCTCAAGGGAGCAAAGAGATTGAAGGGAGATGGAGTAAAAGTAAGAAAGAAAAAAAACTGGAAAAATGATGATAGAAGAAGAAGATTTAAAAAGAGAGCGAGGAAGAAGATAAATATGTAATTAATTTTTTTTTAATTGTAAATAATGACATGTATGTGAGATGTAATAATTTTTTTTGGCTTAATTGCAGTTTTGGTCCCCATATTTTCACCATTTTATAGTTTTGGTCCCCCTATTTTAAAATTCGAGAGTTTTGGTTCCTCTATCAAATACTTTGTCTAAAATATTATGATATGATATGTTTTAAATGATGTTTTCAAGGAAATTTTGTTACAATTTCATGGATGTTGATCCTTTTCCATCTTCAGGTCATATTCCACGACATTTAAAATTTATCACATTACATTGTTATAGTTCAAAAATAAGATGGAGGGACCAAAACTGTCGAATTTTAAAATAGGAAGACCAAAACTGCAAAATGGTAAAAATAGGGGGACCAAAGCTGAGTCAGCACGCCATGTAAGCTTAAGTGTACAATCAAATACCTTTAAGGTCTATGACCAAAGAATCTTCTAGTTTAAGGGGGAATCTAAAAAAAATAAAATTTATAGAGGGGTAAACTAAATTTCACCCAAAAGACATGGGTGAAACCCTATTAACCTTTAATTTATTATAAACTTTGATTCCATGGTTATATTTTTGTCATTGTGTTTAAACTTTGATTTCATGATTATACTTTGTACAAAGTTATGGAGATATAGGAAATTTTGGTTAGACATATTTGAGGGGAGATAATTTTAAAAAAAAATATGTTAAGTCGGTTGAAGTCTTAACCAATTTCAAAATGAAGTTATAGCGTTAGTAGACAAATTAGCGTCCACAAAGTCAACGATATGCTTGACATAATTCAGTATTTCATTTAAATTTAATCTTAGCATTTACATTTTACTGCCGTTAAATCTAGCATCAACAGATTCTGCAGTCATATACACTTTAAACGGGCATTTAGCTTCTGTTTTTTTTTGTTTTTTTTGTTTTAAAAAGCCAAAAGAAATCAATACATTGAGAAACCGAATCAAGTCATCTCAGCACAAGATGTACCGAAGTGAGCTTGACTAGAAACAAAGTACTACACAATATCAGAAAGAATGCTAAATAATTGTAGTTAAACAAAAAAATAGGACTTAGCCTCCATAATTGGCAGTCAAAGTTGAGTAACACGTATTTAGACTTAAACCACCAATACGACTGAAGCTTTACCCTTTCACAAAGATCCTGCAAGTTGTCCTCCTTCCTCTGAAAAATATGTTTGTTACGTTCCTTCCAAATAATCCAAACAACATAAAGCCAAATGACGTTTAGGGAGTTTTGAACCTGATGCGAAAACCCCATAAACTACTAAACTAATAAATATGTTAGAGAACCTTGCCATTGTACACGGTAGACAAGCCAAGTCAGTTGGAAATAAAATACCAAAGTCTCCCATCAAAATCACATTTGACAAAAAGATGGTTAATGTTCTCATTCTCACCACAATTCGTCGTACATCATTATTGTTCACTAGCTACTATAACGCTCCTATGCATTAAATTATCCTTAGTCGGGACTCTATTTCGCCAAAGCATCCAAGCAAAAATAGAGACCTTCAGAGGAACAACCTTGACCCGGACAAATTGATAAGGATTTTGGTGCTGATTGATGTCAACTTCAGTCAATTTATTGTAGGCACTACTAATAGAATAACAATGAGATGAATGCAATTGCCAAATCCAATGATCAGTTGATGACGTGGCAATCATTGCCACAAATGAAATTCCAATTTTGCCCTTAAGAAGGGGAAGAGAGATTGGAAACCCAGGGGTAAAATTGGAATTTCATGTGTGGCAGTGATTGCCACGTCATCAAATTAGTGACATGGCAGTGATTAAGTGGGGAGAGGGACGAAATTTTAACTGATTAAACATTGCAAGGCTAAAAAGCAAGGATTAACGAATACAGGGACCAATTTTTAAACGACCCCTAATTGCAAGGACGAATAACATATTAAAGCCTAATAATAATAATCATAATAATAAAAAGACCTAAAGGAAATGTGGTGGACAGGTCACAAATTAAGTACCAAAGAGACTGATCCAGTTAGACTTGAGGGAAGTGTTGAAAATAGAAGTCTTTTTTCTTGGTAAACCAAAGGTATCCTTCGCGCGCAACTTTGGAGACTAACCCCTTGAAGTAACTGAGATTCGTTCAAAGATTGACCTCTCCCAAAAAAAGTTTTTCCTTACATACCGAGGAAGGTGTGAACTCAAGACCAAATGGTTAAGTGGTCGAAGCATCTATCACTTGTGCCAAACTATGTTGGTGAAAATAGAAGTCTTATATTGGGTAAAATAGGGAACATAAAAGGGTTTATAAGAAAAAGTGAGGTGAAGCCAAATCTGTTAAGATCTTTTGGATCATGAACTCTCAAGATAAAAAATCTAAGAACAGCTTAGTCTATAATCATTCTGTCAATAATCATGAATGAGAATGTGCAGCACATCCATATTTAATTATTTGTTAGTATTGTTACCACTTTGCTCCATGCAGATTGCTGTTACTATATTACAAATAAATAGTATTGTCATCAATTAAAACTTAAGGTTCCAAGTTCTATCAACACAAATACTCAGCTAGTTTAGATTTGCTTCTAATTTATAGGAGATTCTCAAGTAAATTAATTACTTGGCGCTTATTGGAAAACACCGTATAGATTTATGGAGAAGTTAGATGAGGAACCTTGTAAAAAAGTTTGTAAGCCATACTCGTAGTCTTGAGAAATGCATAAATCTCAAGAAAGGAATTAATTTCAAGAAATGCATTTGAGTAAGGAATCACATGCCAGAGAAACAAATAATCATTGATGAAACTTTGTACATAAACTGGTAGCATAAATCATTGCATCCTTGATACAATATTTCTAGAGTTAACTAGAAAGACTTCACTTTGAGTAAAACATAAGCTCTTTCTACCAAAACAGATCGATCAGAAAATGTTTTGATGTCCTCAATAGCTTTGTCATCAGCATCATGAATATCCTCATCAAAGTTATAAATCCTTTAATTTTTGGATACATCCTTATTTGGAATTCTATTTAAATATCATTAGGAGATGTTAATTTATCATAACCATATTTTTTTTAAAGCATTAAGGACTGCTTTGGTCATGCTTATTCCTCACTTCAATGTGAGGTAAGCAGAATTGGTTGGCATTATCAAAGCATGAAGGGAAATAATCAAGGCTGAAACCGTTTGTTATAGTACTTACGTTACGACACAATTAATCAAGATCATGTAAGAACTCACGTCTATGTTTATCAAGTTGCCAGAGCCTTTAACCAAGAGTGACAAATCAGACAATATTACAAATTTCGGGGAATTTATTTTAGAAAATATTTGATAAATGATCTAATAGGATATTTTAAAAACCCACTCGAACTGGGAATCCAAGCAAGGATCGTGATTGGAAAAGATGTTAATTCAATAGTTACATCACGAATCGGTCATAACTCAGATTGAACAGGTGCAAGAATCAAGCAACGCAGGGCACTGTAATATGCAGCCGAGGCCTTAAAATTGCGCAACAATATCAATACAAAGACCACTATATTACTCATCGTTTGTTTAACCTATATGAAATTGGTTGTATATAATAATACACTCGAGAAAACATGTCACGAAAGACAGTGGCCACAATCAAATATCAAATATAGAACTACAATATTATATAATTCATTAATATTGATCAACTGTATCCTTCATACCAAATGAATTTACATCAGTAATACATCTAAAAAGTTTCTCGAAACAATAAAACATACTATATTTCTAATTAAAGGGTTATTTCCTTCCAAACAATTTCATTTGCCACAAACTAATGGAAAATTATTTCCACCTTGGCTCAATCCAACTATTATTCAGTGGTTCTCTTACATTCTCAAAATTCACCACTTCATTTTCGAAGGTGCCGTAGTTTTTTGTTTCCAACGAATAAAACAAAATACTTTGGCCATAGAATCTTGGAAAATATATTTTGTTTTCCATTTGTGCAATGTTTGCCACCGTAGAAAACGATGTATTGCCAACAAAAAGCATGTGATTTCCCAAGCTTTCATCTTGAAAACTCGAACCCATTTACCAAAAGGTCTTTCAAATACCGACAATTGATTGCCATTGCATTCTACAAGAAAACTGTTGATAGAGTCGGTGCATGGAGATTGAAGCTCTTTATTTTCTTTCCAACTTGCTCCTTCTTCTGCTAATTTTATTACTCCCAACATTCCTTCATTGCTTAGATAATAAAATGCTCCGTTGTGAAAAGTAGGGCTTTTGTTGTCGAGAGAAAAGTAACCATGTTTAAAAATAAATGATGAATCATACCATGCCTCATCATCATGAGTCTAAAGATTGGCGTCTTATCATCAAAATCAAAAATCACACATTTATAAGAGGTTGGACACCGAGAAAAGCCAACAGACTTAGCACTCTTTAGGGTTATAGGTCCATACTGAAAGGGTATCACTACTTTCTTAAAGGGGTTGAAGAAAAATGAACAATTTGTGTTAATTGTCAATAATAACCAACCATCTTTTGAGTAAAAAATTTCACACTCTGAATTAAAGTATTCACCATCATTTGCAATATTTCCGCCAAGAAGATTTGGAAATTTAATGGTATATTTATACTTGAGGCCGTGCTTTGGATGAACAAAATTAAAAACATTGTCTTTATCTAAGAAAACAAGTAATGGACATAGTGAATGATTATTGAACCTTAACGCAGACTTGACATTCCATTGAATTGGTGGTGCTACTAGCTGGAAGATTTCTATCGGTAGCTCGAAAATGCAAATAATCAAATACTACATTAAGACGTTTTGCAATCACTTCGACCACATCTAATGGAAGTGCAGACTCGTTAGTAGTTATACCCTTCTTCTTGTTTGAATGAATTGCTCCACATACACTTCCCTTTTCTATAGTTTTAGCTTTTCCTCTTTTTTCTCCCAATAGATCCGTTGTCATCCTACACAATAGAATAGAATATATATATATATATATATATATATATATATATATATATATATATATATAGTACTATCTTAAATTTAATACTATGAATGATATGTGTTTAAAATATAATTAAAAATTACCATATATCTGGCATGAACCATGTCAAACTAGACGGTTTTTCTGGTAAATTCGAGAATGGTTGAGAACACATGAGACTCTTGTCTTCAATGTTATAAATATGAATAAAAATTTTGTTTTCAAGGGTGAGATAGATGCGGCCTCCTTCAATTTCTGGATTAATTGCTTGACAAGCAAAGGGTGAATTAAAATGGGCTATAAAGAATACTTTATCCTTGATGCTTTTCACCTTTTTCCACACCAATAATGAAAATATGAATTTTTAAACAACAACATAAATAACCTTATATTTTGTATGCAAAATTTCAATTCGATATAGTTCATTGTTAGATCCTAACAACCGGCATACACGGTGAAATCTAGTTGATGGAAGGGTTGGCATGAGAACAAGTATGGAGTTTATCGTAAGACCTCGATATCCATGTTGTTGCTCAATTACTACTAAATACCTTTCAAATGACTCTGCAAATAAGAAACCATTGCAGTAAACTGGGTTAGTAAGATAGCTTTTGTATCTCATCAAAGAGACTTTTTCACCGTTCAGATTTAAAGTGGTCTCTAGTTCTTCGCAATAGTCTACTTCAGTCCATTGTTCATATCCAAGTTGGAAGTAGAATATTGAAGACGTGTGATATGAGAATAAAAATATGGAACAAATTTGATCAATAGCAGTTGGAGAGGATGACAAAATGCAATCACCAATAACACTGTGTTGTGCATGGTGTGGAAGCTCAATTTTCTGAAGGACATATGGATTCCAAAGAAATAGCTTGTAACCTTTTGATATGTAATTTGCCAAAAGACACAACCATGTTGTACAGTCCATAGATTTACATCCCTCAGTTCTGGAATACTTCTTGTGTAAGTCATGGTCGGATATAATATGCTGCAAAATATTTGATTCTTTTCGCACGTTTGGTCGTTGAAACGATCAAAATAAAGAAGCCAAGGGTATTGTTGCGGAGGAGGAAGACATTGTTGATTTGTCCTTAGTGTCTTCATACTAGTAGTGTGTAAAAATTGAAATCGATCTTTTCCTAATTAGCGTGTATTAGAAAATTGGTAAAACTTCAAAAGGAAAATCAAAACAAAAGAAGTGAGCATCAAGGGTTTAAATTGTATTATTTCAATACATACATAAATTCTTTAGTTGGGGCGTAGTAAAAACTATAAGTGGGAATATTTTGAAACCAAGCTAGTTCATTGTACAACATCACAAACAATACAAAGAAATCATAAAATAAGATTATGAATCTAATGAAATGCAAGGATTTGAGGGTTTTCTTTTTGATACAAGTGTAAACAAAGTTAGCAGTGAAGATCACACTCACAAACATGAAATTAAAAATACCTTAAATTCAAGGCCAACAACTAAGAAAAATAAACCTTAATTTCTTAATCTGCATAGCAACAAATAAGATCAGTTATAACATATGGAAGCCAACCACACACTACAACAGTCACAGTAGAACAGTTAATATCAATCAAACTTTTTAAAACCAAACCAACATAAAGAAGGAAGACTTAACTATGAATAAAATATATGGTCTTGCTAGATTGTGTCCTAAGAACGCATGTTAAAGAACGGAATGTAAAAATTTGAATCGGATAAAGTTGAAGCATGTTAGCATTTGCATATAAAATATATTAAATTGACATGTTCAGTAATAGGGACAAAAAATTAAAGTTGTAGCAAAATCACCTCAACTTTGCTGCACTACCAACCCTAATTTTCTTCTCTTGTCTGTACTCAGTAATTCTATTTGAGTGCGGCACCATAGAAAACACGCAACTTTTGTCACTTTTTGCAAATAGGGATTACTCAATCCCTTTTTATTTTCATTATTACAGCAACACGGGCTTAGCCCATTCATCTTTTATTTTTTCGTTTTTTTATGTTTATGTTTAAATCAACATCTATTTTAGTCCACATGAAAACTACTGGGTGTGTTCTATATATATATATGATTTCTCAAAAAGAAACTGATTGTTGCATTACTTTATTTTCGGGATGGGGGATTTTGTTGTTACAAACCATAATGATTGATGTTTTCGTTAGAAGAAGGCATGATGAACTAGATTTCAAATTCATAGATATAATATTCTTTGGACAAAAACAAATTTAAGTAACCATTCTCTCTCTTTATTTTATGTTGATATGTATGTGTATCTCTATTATTACATCATTCATGCATTATAATTAAATGTATATTTCATTTGTCAACCATAACTAAGTCCAACCGAAAATTATAACCCACACAATACATTTTAGTTAGGATCCTATATTTGTCCAAGTGCAATTAACATTGATATAAATAGAACTTTTTTGTATGCGGTAGAACTTTTTTTTACAAAAGGAAAAGATACCTTTTTTATTCAAAATAAAAGAAGAGAAATATAAATATTGCGGTGACTAGATAAATGAAAATTAATTAGTTCATTCACCATAAAGAAAACCGTGATGTGTATATTTTAATATATTTATAGCTGTAAAAAATTTACTTTATTTCACGGGGATATTGTAAACTTACATTTTCCACTTACCATATGTTTTGTTAAAAAAATTGTTCATGATAGTGTATTTATCTCAAGTTTGATGAATTATTGTAGATTTTACGTTGATGAAATTCCAATTCGAAAAGTGTTATGAAACGAGCAAATGGAAAGTAATTACCCATCCAAGCCGATGTACTTGTATGCTACCATATGGGATGCATAAATTGGGCCACACTCGAAGGAAATTGCAAAGTTATAATCACGGTCCTTTTGTAGCTACATACAAGAATCTAATACTCGAGGGTTGCACTTTTGATCCAATTCAAGTTCCAGATATCAATTTTGCTCAAAAATTACGCCATTATGAACCCCTTCCGCCGCCTCAATGAAAAAATTCCGCCAATATTTCATGTCTTATTCATATTGTTATCATACACATAGGTATCATGTTCCACCACCAGAGTGTGTTTTATTATTTCAAAAGATAAACAAATGTTTAACGAGAATGAAAAGTTGATATATGGTCAAAGGCATCGTCGACATTCTAGGCTGAGAGGTCGTGCTTCAACTCCAATCGGTGATCTGATGTTTTGATTTGATAAGTAGATTAGTGGGTTATCAAATCAAAATATCATATATGCCTAGAATGTCGACGATGACTTCATCCATATCTTAACTTTCCAATCTCTTTAAACATTTGTTTCTCTTTCGAAATAATAACACACTCCGGTGGTGAAACAAGGTACCTATGTCAAACATAACAATATAAATAAGACATGAGATGTTGGCATTTAGGCGATCTTGAGCTTTGAGATTTTCTGAGCAAATTACATCAACTGAAACTTGAATTGGATCAAAAGTGCAACCCTTGAGAACTAGATTCTTGAATGTAGCTACAAAAAGACCGTAATTATAGTCCACTTTGCAATTTCATTCGTGTGTGGCCCAATTTAATGCATCCCATATGGCAGGATACAAGTACAACGGCTTGGATGAGTAATTAATTTCTATTAGCTCATTTCCTAACACTTATGTAATTGAAATTTCTTCAATGTAAAATCTACAATAATTCATCAAACATATGATAAATACAATATTAATGAACAATTTTTTTTTGACAAAATATATGATAAGTAGCTAATATAAGTCTACAATATTCCTGTGAAATAAAGTAAAGTTTTTGCCACCAATATATATATATATATATATATATTAATTTACATTTATCTTCACCACAATATTTACTTATATTTGTTTTCTTTATTTTTAATAAAAAATGTATCTTTTCTTTTTGTAAAAAAGTTCTTCTGCAAACATGTTAACTGAGCTATATGCTCATATGGATCTACGCATACCAATTTTAATTGCACTTGGACAAAGATAGGATCCTAGCTAACATGTATTATTTGGATTATGGTGTTCAAATGTACGTAATTATAGTTGACAACTAAAATATTCATTTAATTATGATGTATGAATGTAGTAATAAAGACACACTTACATATCAACATAGAAAGAAAATAGAGAGAGAAAACACTTACGTAATATTTGTTTTTATCCAAAGAATACTATATCTATGATATTCTTTGGTTGGGTTGAACTAGAGATCGTAAGGTTTGTAAGGCTCTTGATGACCACTAGTTCCATTTTCAAACAAGTTTGTTCGTAACTGTCAACGGTGGTTTCTAGCTATATTACTCTGTTCATCATGCCTTCTTATATAAAAAACATCAATGCTTGTGGTTTGTAACAACAACGACAACAAATATCCCCCCAATATTTTTTTTAATGTTTAAAGTAATAATGCAATGTTCAGTTTCTTATTGAAAAATCTAATATAGCAATTGGAGGTCACACCGATTAATATTTCATTCAAGTAATATTCATAAACACTAACAAAATCATAAACATTATATTGTGTACTTACATAGAACGTGACACACACCACCAGCAACATAATTTGTTGGTAATATTATCTCGACGTTAAAAACTCCACTGGTGTATGTCGATGGATTTGAATCCAAAACCTATTCATAAAAAAACATCAATTAAACCCTCATGTGTGTGAGGGAGAGAGGGAGAGGGAGAGGGAGAGAGAGTGTTTTTGCATGTTTAGGATTAATTTAATTTATCTTACCAGTGTTTACAGTGTTTCCCTCAACCGATGACAACGTTTTCCTTTCCCACAAGATAAGTAAACCCATGGTGAAATTGTATGGTGGCTAGTTCGAAAGCGTTTGGTAAAGCTAGGATAAGTAAAGAATAAAAAAAATAAGAAATAAGTTTATGTGAAACAACCACGATAACTTACTAACTTTTTTCTACTCAACATTTGTTAATCATAGGAGATTGGTTATCTACTCACCATTTGTTTAACATAGGAGATTGGTTGTATATTATACACTTGAGAAAACATGTCCCAAAAAGACAGTGTCCACAAACAAATATAAAATATATAACTACAATATTATTTATTTCAGTAATATTGATAGATTGAATCCTTCGTACCAAATGAGTTTAAGTCAGTAAATACATCCAAAAAGTTTCTCCAAACAATAAAACATAAAATTTCTATATAAAAGACTTTTTTGTTCCAAACTTTATTTTCAACAAAACTAATCAGAAATATAACAGGTAGTTACTTTCACCTTGGCTCAATCCAACTACTATTCAGTGGTTCTCTTACACAAAATTAACCACGTCACTCTTTTTTTCTGAAGTGTTTTTCTGCTCTCTCTTGTATCTTCTAATTCCATGTGTACTCTTAATCTCCGCATTAGTATCATAGGATTGAAAGAAGAAAAAAAACAGAGTTATTTGATTGGATTAAGGATATATTTGTAAATTAATTAATCTATACCTATTAATAAAGACAATACATGGGTTTGATGTAGCCTTTTTTCCATTCCAAAATTACCCCCTAACTTTTAGCATTATGTAACTTCCTTGCATTACTCAAAAAAGCACCATTTTTTTTAATAAAATATAAAAGGCAGTAGTTTTTTGTTTTTGACAGTTACATAAAATTAAAAATGTTTACAAATACATAATGACGAGTTCAAACTACTAAAAAAATCATCCCCGACCAACCAGTACCCGTGCGAATGTATGTTACTAGTTTAAATAAAAGAAAAAAATTACACCAATTTTTGTTTTTAACAGCATAATGAATTTCATTATATACCAATCCAATCATAAGACATGCCTAGAGACAAAAAATTACGCTTTTGTGTATAAGCAAGAGAGTATAATAGCTACGTAAATAAATCATTACGAATGTAATAAACCAAGACCAGTAAGACACCAATTAAGAAGGAAAGAAAAAAGCACAGAGAAAATGCAATGAAGCAAAGGCCACCACCTTATGAAGCAGGGACACCACACGGATTAGGCGTCGTGTTCTTATCTGTATCTGTGTTTCATGGCCACCTCATAAGGGCACCCTGAAGAGCATATCAAAACTCACTCGCAAAAATTACAAAAACAATTAATTTAGTTTTAAACATGATCTCTTTGACATCTTACATAGTAGTGCTTGTAATTCTCTACATAATTAAGTGTAAACACGAGGCTTAATGTTTTTGTGGTCAAACACCACTGAAACTCATAGTTACAACTGCAAGGTCTCAAGTTCAAACCAATTGAAGGTGTCTAACATAAAAAAAATCAGAATTGTCAATGGAGTTAGGGTTTAGAAACCAAATATGAGACTTTTGTGAAAATTTCTTCCAAAATCAGAAAGAAAGGATTTTGGAGTAAAAGAATATGAAATTAAAGTGTGAAGAGAGATTTTAGTTTTTGTCATAAATGTAAAGAGGGTTGGTACTTTTTCTTAACAAAGTAAAGAGAGTAGTAGCAAAAACCATAATACAAATGGAGCAACACAATAGGAATTGCATTTAATTAGGACTCATAAACATGAGTTAAAACATACCTTAAATTCAACGCCTTACCGAGAGAAAAAAAACCCTTTGCTCCACTTTGTAGCAAAAAATAAGCAAGTTTGCTTCCCTACCGAAACCCTAATTTCTTGTCTTCTTCGTGGCGGCTAATTCTTTTTCGATGGAGGTTAAACCTTTGCACACACGTTACTGTTCTCACATCTTTTGAAACTAGGGCTTAATCATACATATTTATTTTCTCTCTCTCACTTTCCAACTACATGGGCCTAATCTCCTTTCAAGAAAAAACTACATGGGCTAAACCGATTCACCTCTATTGTTTTCGAAAATTGCTCTTTCTGCTCCAATTTTCTCCGAGATACCCCCAAAAAACCAAATAACCCCCTATGACTATTAACTGTCATTTGCTACTTTCGCTAAGTGTCAACGACAGTTAACTGTGTCGTGCCTGACATTTTTCATTTATAAAGTAAGTATCTTCAACCTAACTATTCATTTACCAACTTTTTTCCCCTTCCATCCAAAAATCCCAAATTTTGAATTTTTTGTGCAAAATTTTGGTTTCAAATCATTGAAGAATGATTGCTAGAAAGTTTCTACACTCATTTGACGTCAAAAAGAAATGATGCATCTTTTAACCAGTTTAAATTGTGCAAATTTTCTTCAATATTTTTGCAACATTTCCTACATGCCCGTAATCACACTTAATTACCATTTGAGCCAATGACAGCTAAACGTCGATGGTGCCAACGGTAGTTAAGTGTCGTGGAGTCTATGGTATTTTTATTTTTTTCTTCATATTTATGCATTGGATGATTGAAATAATTATTGATGGTATTTCGTTTTTCAATTTTTTGTTATTTATTAATAGTTATGGTTGAAGATACGGTTGATAATATTGTTGAGTCGAAACCAAGTAAAAATGAGTCTTTTGTCGATTTGAAACTACCTAAGGTTGAACATAATTATAGGACGGCCCATGGGCCAGTCGACAAGCAATACATGTGTGATTTACTATAACTATAATTGAACATTATTCACAAAATTTGTGTTATTGTTGGCTTGTGAAAGTAGTGGTGAGAACAAAGCACCCAAGCAAAAGAAGAAATTGAAGCTTGACGACACATGATCATGGAAATGTGGATGGGTGTTTAGGTTACATGGTTATTTAAGGTATGAAGATAATTAATGGTAGTTGGGTATGCTTAATGGAGTTCGCTACCATAAGATGGATCCAAAATAAATTAGAAGCGCAATTTCTTGCAGGTACTTTAACAAAGAAAGACAAGAAGAATATTGTTGACATGACAAAGAGGTGCAACCTAAACATATTCTGATGAATTTGAAGGGTAAATGTAAAGGCAATTTGACAAATATAAAGCAAGTGTATAATTCACATCATTAATCAATGGTAAATCAGAGATGAAAAGTCAGAGATGCATCTGGTCACAAAGTTGGAGGAGCGTACATATCTTCATTTCATAAGAACAAAATGTGAGTCTATTATTGTTCAAAACATATTTTGGGTTTATCCCGAATCTATTAAGTTGCTTAACACTTGTTCGACAATTTTGATCATGGACTTCACCTATAAAACCAAATTGTACATAATGCTATTGTTTGAGATAATTGGTTTCACCTCAACCGAGAAGACATATTTGGTTACCAAAAACTGAAGGGACTGGATGGAAAACGAAACCTACAAGAAAGGAAGTTGCCTTGACGGCATTCATCGATTCATAAGTTGGCTCCATTTTCTCATGCAATATTGGTAAAACGTGTAACCATTACGGCTATAAGAGCCGCAAAAATTAAGTGGTAAACTTTCTCAAAATTACTTCGCAATGACGATGAGACCACCAAACTCACCATGAGAGCAACCATTTCATGGTCATATCAGCCACCATCACCTTAGCCACCTCAGATATTCCTCTTGTTCTAAAATATTCTTCGACACAAAGGATCCACCAATATGCATCTTCTTTTCCATCAAATATCGAAAACTTCATCACCAATTTTAATTAACGGGAATAAGATCAAAATGAAAGCACTAAATGATAAGACCGAGTTTGAGCAGGGATCACACACATAGAATTTAGAGAGACATAATAAATTATATTTTCGGTTGATTTCATTGTGAGGTCTTACAATACTTATATAGTCAAGTTAATACTCACAATTAGATATGTGCACCCTAACATATTCAACATTAGTCCCTGACAGGATGGATAATAGATCCTTCTAGATCAAGGTGAGTCATACTTGCTTCTAGAACTAGCTATGTTAGTACATGAGTGGTCCTTGATTTAAATATCCTATCATGAACGATGTTAATGTATGTTTTGTCTCTCTTTCTAAGAACATGAAGGAGTTGCAAACAATTTTGGTATTCTTCTAGTTAATCTGTGTTGCTTTAATTCTTCTAGTTATACTTACTCTAACGTAAGCAACTAAAACTAACCTATCATCAGTTTTAACTTATTGAGCTTTGTTTAAGTTGTTTTGAAGATGAACGATCTTGAATTACGTCTCTTTGACAATGTAATTGTAAAAATATGCTTACTTTATTGGGGTCAAAGATGATTGGAAATAAGAGAAGGAACAAAAAAGTTGGTGTTTGTTTGTGTGATGTAGCAAAAGCAACAAATGTCTGACTCCAGTTTTATATTGGGGATGTTT
>Ga0209282_1000598_pt1 | contig 17733 bp, 13 predicted proteins | sample Mtrugardesep15_FD_187529 | JGI IMG/M metagenome (GOLD analysis project Ga0209282, IMG submission 187529) | Root nodule microbial communities of legume samples collected from California, USA - M. trunc garden sep15 (SPAdes) (version 2) | ecosystem: Host-associated > Plants > Roots > Nodule...
AGTCTATTTTTAATGTAATATTTAAGTTGTGGAAGGTTTGGCCAAAAAATGATTGTCCAATTTTATTTTTTTTGGATAAGATTGTCCTATTTATTGAATTTCAATTTTGATTTTTTTTATGTTAAATCCAATTAATGGTGAAGTAATGAATTGAAGTTTATGTTAAACTACATACGTTGAATGTGTGTTTTACATTTTCTAATATAATTCATCAATAATTGTTGATAATTGTCTGACTTTTTTGGGGGATATTCTTGTAGTTTCATGACATTAGATCACATGTCACATCATTTAACAATTCTATATCTAATCTAAATGGGGCCAAATTGAATGATTTTAAAACTAAGGGGCTAAAACTAAGTACAAATAAAGGACTAAAACTACAATTAAACCTAAATATTTTAACTGGAAATTTGTTGAGTATGTAAAGCCACTATTCAAATTCTAAAATTAACTTTATAGTATATTACAACTAAATGTCACGATAATTCATTAACACAATGACTTCAACAATATTTATTTAAATTAACCAAAATAATATAATAGTATGTTTAATTATACCAATCATCTCTAAATATAATTCATAATTTATCGCTGCAAAAATTGAATTTTCAATGAATATGAGAGAACTTAAGTAAGACATAATAGATTAAAAGTGAAAAGTTGATGCATAATTTACAAGAACATAATTAAAAGATGGAAAGGATAAAAAGACAACAATCAAAGATTAAACCATATGCTAACCGCAGCTTATTTCAAGAACATAATCAAAAGATAAAAAAAATAACATCTTAAAAGCAATATTTACAACAAGCATGAACGTCTATATCATTGATGGAAAAGAATAAGAGATATCAAAGTAAAAAAACAAAGCAGCCTATTATTGCACCATTGTGATCCCAAAAAATAAATGTTCTTATACTATTACACTATTAGATAAAATATAATTGGGTGTCTTCAAACTTAGAAACTATTATAGGATCTGCCACAATCTATATTAATTGTTCTTAAAATATTTACACAAATCTACCATATGAATCAATACAAATTCTCTTATTTTAATTTTTAACAACACTCCTACTTTTCATTAAAAAAACACTCCTATTTTAATATAAAACTAATATTAACATAATCATATCACTTAGAAATTTTATCCATCATTGAATTGTATGTGATTATACTTATGACAATTTTTATTTTTTTATTTATAAAAATATTGTAAGTAAGTATTATAATGAAACCCGTGCAACGCATGGGTTGAAAACCTAGTAAAGTTAGTATGAGAAACATATCAAGTCATTCAACTATAGAATCTTATAAGGTCACCAACATTTTCATTTTTCAAGACATATGTCGATATACATAAAATTGGACTTGGCTATTATAGTGTTCTTGACATTGTTGTTCTTACAAAGAAACTTTGCTAGTTTCTACAATACCCGTATGCAGTGGCGGATCTCTTAAGAGACATGCAGGGGCCACGGCATCTCCCAAATTTTTCTTATATACTATATTAGATGCACTTTATTAATTAGATTGTGGTTGCTGTAGAGGAAAGGGGTGCCATAATATGCTAAATGTAGTTGGTTCGACACCCCATGACTTCTTTTTTACATATCCTATACTTTTACAAATTGTATTAAAAAAAAAAAACATTTTTGATGGGATTCAAACCCACATTCTCTTGATACTTTCAAATAAGTCATACCATTATAGCAATTATTAATTACTGCCATTTCTTGAAACCATTTAATATATATTACATAGAAGTTTGGCACCCCCTCAAATTAAGTCAAGATCCACCACTGCCCGTATGTCATATTAAAATAACAAACATGAGCAGAAGTACAAAGATAAAGTTAATACACATATGACAATTTTTTTCCCAGATTTGTTCATGGCTATAATAAATTAATTGACTGCGAAGATGCTAAATGTGAGAATTCAAAGATTGAAAAACAATTGAAAAATCATAAAATCCCCAAATTTTTGAACTCTACATTCAAGCATTGACACAACCACAATCAATATAATCAATACAATCATAATAAGATTTCAAGCATTTAATCACAATCCACAAAATCAGAATGAATAAAATAGCATTAATATCAAAATTAGTTTAGTGATAATACCATTTATAAGTTATGGACGAAAGAGTCCAGATCCTCTCCATTTGATAAGTAAATGGCAATCTCAATTTCTATTCATACACGATTGACACGTGTAAACAAAGTTTATCAATGGCCTAGATTACATTTTAATATCAATTAATAAAAAAAATTAAAAAGGCCCACTTGGTTATCGTCATCTCCGTCGAAGGTTATAGCCATTAACAACTGCACCCGTCACGTCACGCCACTTTCCACTCCCTCCTTCGACGTTCCTCTTCTCGGTGGCCACTCTCTTACTCTGCCTCATGTCTGCATCTCTCTTTCATAAATTATATCTTAATGCTTAATGTTCCTCTGTTAAAATACCCAAATGTGTTTAAGCAAGTAAGGCACCATTTTCCTGCAATCATCCCAAACGTTTTCATTATCCGAGCCAATATGAGGAATAGTAGGATAAAATAAAGAAAAAATGAAAGGGGAAGAACATAGATTAGAGAGCAGTAACAAGGGGAACCTAAATTGGATCTCCAATGTGCACCAAAATCACCAACAAGTGGAACGATGAAGGAGAGAGGAGACTGGCGTTGATAAACTTTAGATCTGAATAGGTTCTCCGTTGTATGAGCATCATGAATGTTTGTCTGTTTAGATCTGAATGTTTTTCTGTTTTTTTTAATTAAAATGATTAATGTTAAATAAATCTGGCCGATTGATAAAAAAAATTCCACGTGTCAGTTGTGTATGATGGAAATTGAGATTGCCATTTACTAACCAAATGGAAAGGATCTGAACTCTGGACGAAATATGCATCACAATCACATTTTGTTAGGGGAAGAAATGGATGAAAATCACAGACTTCTGGGTTTAGATCGCAGAGGAGAAAGGAGAGAAAAAGGGTTCAAAACCGTTTGGAAAGAAAGGAAAAGGGATTAATTGGGTTTTTGAAAAGGGAGTTTAATATTGAATATCATGTAGTGGAAGCCAAATGATATCATGAAAACAGCAAGTGGTTTGTTGGTCAAAATGCTTTGAAGTAACCAACATGGCAAGGGTTTGAATCTCTGTGGAGAATTTTTCCATATATAAATATTTTTTAAACCGCTCAAAAAAGGTAGGATTAGGTTAATCAGAGGTGGGATTAGGGTTAATCAGAATTGTTTAACATTTATATTTTTTTTCCATAAATAAATATTTTTTAAACAGCTCAAAAAAGGCGAGATTAGGTTAATCAGAGGTGGGATTAGGGTTAATCAGAACTGTTTAATATATATATATATATATATATATATATATATATATATATATTAAGATTAAGATGAGATGAGATTAGGATTGCAAAACTTAAAAGGCATTTATAATAATAGATAGATAGGTAGATAGATAGATAGATAGATTTTCATTATCTAACCAGTAGGTATGGCAATGGGGCGGGGTGGGGACAAGTTTTACCTTCCCCGTCCTCATACCCTACTCTCATATACTTACCTGTTACCCTACGCATACCTAGCGGGGATGAGAAATCGAATCTCATCCCCATCCCCGACGGGTTCGGGTATCCCTGCCTCATCCTCATCCCCATTGTGAATAATTTTTTTTAATAAAAATAAAACTATTTTTTAGCCCCAATCACAATGTTGTAATGCATTATCCAGCAAAGAGATGTTGGCGATTGATGACTATGGTGAAGGAGAAGAACGAGGCCGAGAGTGTGTAATATGGAAGGAGAAAAGAGAGAACTATGATAAGTGACTGTCATCTGAAAGACTGAGACTCTAACTACGTAAGTGAAATGATTTAGAGTTTGGGTTTCTATTTATATAAAAGGGGTAATAAATTGATTTTATACATTCAGGATGAGTTTGGGTATGGGTTATGGGAGGGTACATATATCCCCGTTACCCGTTCCATACCCGTGTTTTAAAATCGGGAAAAACCCAAACTCATACCCAAACCCAGTCAAAGCGGGGAAAGCCCGCCAAATCTGTATCGTATAATTCAACAATTATACATTATCCGTTATATTTTATGATTATCTCATTATCAAAGTTGGAAACAATAAATGGTATGGACGAAAGTCGACAATATTCGTGGAACTAATCTTCACAGTTCAACATATCATTCGATACCAACTTGGCTTGTATTCCACAAACTCGGACGCAATGTAACTGCCCGTTTTTAGATATAAAATATTTTAATTATTATTTTTATGTGTTTTTGTGCATTAATATGTGTTTGTTTGTCTTTGTGTGTATTTATGTGGAACTTGGTGGATTTGAAGGGTATTTTAGTCATTTTGGAATTAAGGGTATTTTGGTCATTTTATATACTAAAGGTATTTTGGTCATTTGGTTAGCAAGGGTAAATCAGTAATTTCATTGAAGGGATTATTTTTCAGTGCTTTGGTGGAAAACATTATTTTACTAAGCTACCGGTGAATTGGGGTAATTACTTATAGACGGTAATTATCCGACGTTTTATGGTTAAGTGGGTAGTAACCTTTGTGAAATAATTGGTGAAGATGTTGAGCTCCTTAAGACAATTGGAAACATAACCCAATTAGATGGTGGTATATAAACATAACACTTAAGAGAAAATTAGGTTTTTACATTCATTCACTTAAAAAACATTTTGAGAGAGATAGAGAGAAAGTGGATCAAGGCTTGGAGAAGAGGAAAGAAGAGGAGGCTAGAGAGAGAGCTTGTGGTTTGAAGAACTAGGAGCAAAAGTGAAGCATAAGCTAGTGGAATCATCACCTAGAGGTAAGGGGGATAGAATCTTCATCATAAGCTCTAAGTTCATCTTTTCAATTTTGTCAAAAAGTGTTATTGTGAATTGTGGTTTCTTTGTGAATTTTGATGATGAATTTTGTGCTCTTAACTCATGTGAATTTATGGCTATGATAGTCTTCATGAATTTGTTGTGTTATGTGCTTAAAGTTCATAGTTGTTGTTGTTGATAAGTTATTTTGATCATTTTTGCTTATTCAAGTGTGTAGCATAAATTAATGAATGATTATTATGGAAACATGTTCAAAATTCACTTCATAAATGTTTATTTATGTTTGTATGTTGATGGAGTTTGAATTGATGTGGTTGATTTCGAGTTTTGGAAGAAAATGGAGAATTTTGGGTTTTTGGTGAAAAATGATCTAAATGAGGAATTTGAGGTGAATTGGTGTTTTTATTTCATGTTTGTGATTTCTTTTATTGCCTTTAAAAGTATGTAAACTAGTACACAAATTTTGAGGTCGAATTTGGGTCGAAGGTGATCAAAAACGGGGATTTTGGATGAAAATTGGATGAGTTCGCAATCGGAACCCAAAATCCGAGTTCCCCTGTATTGGTGAGCTCGCTGTGGCGAGTGGTTACTTGTTGTGACGAGTTGCTTAGTACAACAACCCATGATTTTGGCGTTCCGGGCACTTGGGGCCGATCCGGACATTCCCAAACTGATTCTTTTGATGCAATCAACTGTATTTATGTTTTCTAAACCTTTGGAAACATCAAATGACTTGGATTGATCTTGGTTTTGTAAATCGAATCAAACTTTTTGAAAATTATCCAAGAACACATTATTTTCCAAAACTCGTTTTCTCAAGGAAAAAGGGGAGGGTTAAGGTTGCTTTACTATAACTATGATTTATAAAATAGTTTTACATGTTTACTTGAACCTTAACTTGGTTTTGCTTTGAAAAATGGATTTCTTTTGAAAAATGAGACGAATTTAGTGATATTTTGGAATTCAATGGAATTTGCCTATGATGTCTATATGCTTATGCTATTGTGATCGTATGTGAGTGGTGTATATGTTGGTTGAGGTGTTTGATTACATTTACCTTGTTTTGTTGAATTTACTTAGAAAGTCTAGAAAGTATGGAAATAGACGAACTTTGTTGAATTGAGGGTTTAATATGAGATGGCTTGAAATTGACTTTGTATTCATGATGATATGATTAAATAAGAATGAATTATTGTTGATTGGGTGTTTAAGATGTTGATTGTCTTGATGTGACTAGTTGTCCGTTCTTTATGTTGAATATGTAATTATCATGTTTCTTGAAGATGATATTTATGATTGGTTATTGTTGTTGATGATGAATACGATGTTGATTATAATGAAGGTGATACACACACAAACATGCAAAAATGACGGTGAAATTGATGGTGATCACATGTATGAAAAATGAAAGTGTTAATGTTGGTGATTTAGGGTGTGAACATATGCATTGTCGAGTCATATGTTCATACATTCATTAACGAAGGTGATTAGGATATTTATATCCAACGAAGGTGATTATGATACTTTGTATCTAGCGAAGGTGACTAGGATATTTATATCCAACGAAGGTGACTAGAATACTTTGTATTCAACGACGGTGATTAGGATACTTTGAATCCAATGAAGGTGACTGGTACCACATGCGTATAGAGTTGTGTCTAGAGCGCATTGCATACATTCGAGTCTATGTGAATATGTGCTTTGGTGATTTATGTGAACTATGTGACTATGTGAATTGGTGATTATGTGCATTGATGAAATTTGGTGAATTATATGAATTGATGATTGGTGAATTATGTTACTTGGTGATTTTACTTGATGATGATTATTTTGGTGATAGTGACGAAGTGTGAATCATATGTATTTGAATTGATGAAACTGGGTGATTTATATACTTGGTGAAATTTAGTGAATATGTACAAGTGTGAAAATATACTTCTTATGATATTTTGCTTGTATGCTTGATGTTGAATAATGATGATGAATCCTTGTGAATAATGTGATTAGGTGTCATTGATCAGTTGAAATTAATTATGTCGTTTATTTTTCTTTTGATTATGCTTTAATTTATTTCAATGATGTCTAACCCCGAGTGGTCGTTTGGTTGATCGCCTACCATTTTTGTATGAGTGGGTAGACGGCGTGCATGATTAGTTTGCTTGGCTTGGTGAGTATTTTGCTTGAGAACTTGCATGGATGCTACCTTGGTGTCTTAGTGTGTCGGGCTCTCATTAGGGGTGTTTGTTATTGTCTTTAATATTATGATTGTATGAGATATTTATTACTCAGCTTATTGAGTTTGGAGTTTTATTTTGGTGATGTATTTATGACATATTTGACATAGATACTTTGAAGGTTTATTTAGTTGTTGATAAGATGTTATGAATTGTTCCGCTGCGATGTTTTGAGAAAAATTATTCTTGATGTTTTGAACTTATTGAAGAAGTAACATCTAAAATTTTTTTATATGATTGTATCATTGCATGTTTATTGCTTTAAAGGGTTTAGGGTGTTACACGCAACAATTACCAGAAAGATGTCAAATCAATATTCATAATCTATAGTTTGTAAAAGTGATCGTACTACATAGCATCTCTCATAAAAGCTTGTTGAATCAATCAAACCCTAAGCAAAACCCTAAGCCTTAAATTTGAATTTCCACCTCATTTTCGCATTTAATGTATTCAATACATACATGTAATCTCATTTCTTTCCCTCAAATGCATTTGAAATTCAAATTAAAATTTCCCCACAACATGTCATTTGTGTCATTAACACACATTTAATTCAATTACATCTTGATGACGGAGCATTATATTATATTTTAGGCTATGTTTTTAGTTGTTTTTTATTGCATTTGAAGAAGGATAAGAGGTCATTTAAAAGAGTTGTCCATGGTAAGTTTGAATTGTTTTTATTTGAGTCATTGTAATTTACTTTTATCCTAAATCATGAAACTCCATGTGTGTTTTGAGTCTTTTTAGTGAGAAATCATGTAAATCAGTAAAACAAGACATCACATGAAGGATAAAGATACATAAAGAATGAAGATCAATGTTTCTTAGAAAGTTTTTGAAGATAATTCAATTAAGTTGGGGAAAATTCATCCAAAATTTGAAGGCATTTTAAGACAGATGAACACTCATAAAAGAACGAAAAACTACAAAATCCGCCTCCAGGGTTTGTGCAAATCTCCAAGGCGCATAGCCTCATGTGCCTTGGCACATCTGTACGTGAAAATTTTACTTTAACTTGTTTTCCAAGGAATTAGAGGCAGTAATGGAAATCACTCTAACCATGATCCCATGATTTTTGGAGAAATAAAAAGGAAACCATGTTATGAGTTTTCTGAATTATAAATCAATACCGGAAAGGATATTTTGAGTTTTCTGGAAATCAAAGGTACATCGAAGATGTTCAATAATGTTTTCGGGGAGACGTTTGGATACCGAAAAACTTAAAAGTAGTTTTTCGGTATTTTGCACACTTACTCCCTCGTTTGCAAACCGGGAAGCTTCTAAGAAAAGTGAGACAAATATAAAAAATGAGATGTTTAAGTTCATAGACAAATGTAAAATAGATAGTTCACTTAAACAATTAGGGGTAAAGGGGTATAAATATATGGGTGTAGTATAAAATTTGCATTGACTAACCAGGTTAAAAATGCAAGTGGGTCTCATGTTAATGGCCAAAACCGAATCAACATCCATTAATGTCAAATAATAGAAAATTGTATCGTGTACTTCAATAAGTATGCCTTATCCCCTATATTTTAGGTGAATTATCCATTTTTCCTTAATATTTATCTATCTATCTCTTATTATAAAAGTTGAGAAACACTAAATGGTACGAGACGAAAGACGACAATATACGTCAAACTAATCTTCATCGTTCAACAAGTTGTTCCATAAACCAACCTGCCTTGTATTTCGCAAAACTCAGACACACCAATTACCAGAAAGATGTCAAATCAATATTTAGAGTTTGTAGTTTGTAAAAGTGGCCGTACCACATAGCCTAAACCTTAAATTTTAATTTCTACCTCATTTTCGCATTTAATCATGTAATCTCATTTCTTTCCCTCAAATGCATTTGAAATACGAATTTAAATTTCCCCACAACATGTCATTAACACTTACGTATAATGCAATTACATCCTGGTGACAGAGCATCATATTATATTTTAGGTTATGTTTTAGTTATTTTTATTGCATTTGAAGGAAGATAAGAGGTCCATTAAAGGCCTTGTCCATGGTTTGAGGATCAGTTTGTATTATTTTTATTCGAGTCATTGTAATTTTTTTTTATCCTAAATCATGAAACTCCGTGTGTTTTGAATCTTTTTAGTGAGAAATCATGTAAATCTTTTTAGTAATTAGGATTAATTACTATATTATAGGGTTAGTTCCTATTTTCTAGTTAAGATTATCTTTTAGATTAGGTTAGTTTAAATCTTTTTAGATTAGGTTAGTTTTATTTTTCTTTTATTTAGGGTAGTTACTTTTTCCTATTTCTGAAGTTAGATTTGTTTTTTTTTCAATTAGAGAAGGTAAGTTTTTATTTTCTTATCTTATTTCAATATTCGAAAAATAATTTAGTTTGATTTTATTGTTTCTATCTTCTAAAGAATATATTTAGCTAAGAATAGATTTAGTTTATTTTTAGGTTAGTCTAAAATGATTAGGTTAGTCTAACTTGGGCATACGTTGGGCTCAACCCATACTTTCTTTGCATCACTATAAGAATTTTACAAGAAATTTGATTTTTAGTGACAACCAAATACCGTTACTGTAGGGCAAAGTTTCGTAGCTAAATCTATCTGTCATTGTCAAATGGCTGTCACTGCATGTTTTCCACTTTTACCTGTGGACAAGACTGTAGGTAATTCTAAAGAGACCATTTTAAAAATATTATGGACCTTTATCTACGCTTACGGCTATCACTAAAACTTATCATTGTTTAATTTTATTTTTTAAATTTTCTATTCTACTATAAATTCTAAAAATAAATAATTCATAAAATTACCACTAAAATTAGTTTAATCAATATAATATAATATTATAATCAATATCATTGGAATTTGAAATTGATTACTATAATCAATTTTTAGAATAAATTTCTGAAGTGACTTAACTGAATAGAATAATTCTACTTAACTATGAACTATTATATCATTCACCCAAACCAATACTTAGTACTCACAGAAATACTCAATACTCATAGAAATCAAAATCTATATATACTCCGTTGCTCATTTAATTTAAGGAAAATTACACCCACCTCCCCTGAGTTCCATTGAAATGACATAGACATCCTCTCTAGTTTTAAAAATTACATTAACCTCCCTTAAGTTTTCATCAATTAGACAAACACCTCCTTTTGTTGTTAACACCGTTAACTTTCCGTTATCTTTTTATTTTATTTTCGAGAGAGATAGTATGTTTTACATGAGGATTGAAATCATTTCAGATAATTTCTTTTTCTATCAAACCATCAAGCTAGCATAAGCTATTAAAAATACTTTTGGCTTAATACATGCTTTGGTCCCCTAACTTTAAAAAGTCTCAATTTGGTCCCTTATCTCTACTTCCGTAAATCAAATTAGTCCTTTCCGTTAGTTTTTTTTTGTTGTTAAAACCGTTAATCCTTGCCACGTGTCACTTAGGATTGATGATCAAGGATTGGATTTGAAAAACACACACTAGTTTACAATGAACTCACAACATGTGATCATTTCTATTATCTCTCCCTCTCTTTAACCAGATCAGATCTATTTTCTTCTCTCTCCCTCCCTCTTCCATCCCCATCCATGTCTGCAAAAGGACACAACCTAGCATTTATTTATTTTTTCTTTTTTCTTCATCTTCTTCAAAATCTTCCTATCATCTTCTTTGACCTTCACAAAAAAATCCAGAAAAATCCAGAAACACCATTATTCTTTATCATTAACTCAAACCAAGAATCATTCAACGTCAAAAAAAAATTAATCATTCACTTCACCATAACCATGACCATTGTCCACAACAAGTGTAATCCAAAAAACATGTTCCTTTTCAATTCCTTTCCCTCTTCTTTCAATTCCATATATGAGTGCCAGAACATAAAACAAAGGAAGAAAAAAAAACTTCAATGAAAAAAAAGATAAAGGAGGTTTAAAAGAAACGGAAAATCCAAATATTCTCCATCTAATTCCAATTCCAAATTCATGTATGTAAACAAGAACACAAGTCAATAACAAATCTATAACAAACAAACTTATAACTATGCTTCTAAAAAAAACATACGATGCTAGAATATCTATAACAAACAAACATACTTGTTTAATGGCTATGTTTTCTCGAGGATGTTAGAGAAAATTCAATGAAATTTGGGGATATTAACTAGTGACTATGTATCCATTTCCTCAATTTCATCCTCTTCACCAACACTAACTGGAGCATGTGCTACAGTAACTCGCAAATGAGTTATTGTTGATGGTGTTGTGGGATTAATGAGTTGTTGTCCAATACATGAATTTGGATTTTATTTGTAATGTGAAATTTTGAATTTTATGTAGAATTTTAATTCAATTTTAGGTGTTTTTGTTTGATGATTTATGGGTATGGTGATATTATATGTTGTTGTTGTTGGTAATTTTTAATTTCAGGAAATTAAAGACAAACAAGGAAAGCTAATATAAATTATCATATATATTGTGAGTCCATTGTATATTGTGAGTCCATTCAAATCCAACCATTGATCATCAATATTAAGTGACACGTGGCAAAGGTTAACGATTTTAACAAAAGAAACTAACGGAAAAGACTAACTTGATTGACGGAAGTAGAGATAAGAACCAAATTAAGACTTTTTAAAGTTAAGGGACCATTTAAAAATAAATAAAAAATTAAGTTACGGGACCAAAACATGTGTTAAGCCAATACTTTTAGTTCACTTGAGAACAGAGAAATAAAGGTTGCAGAAAGTATGAAAAATTGTTCATAATTTGAATATTAAGTCTTGTATCCGATTTTCCATGAAATTGAGATCTTCACAAGAGACATTCATAGAATAATAGTAACATCAAATATAAAGGTTAAAATAAAACTAACATAATAACAAAAAAGGTCCTAATTATTGTCATAAATCTTTCAATTCCCATATGATTCAAAATTTAAAGGTCCATTTACGACAATGATAAAATCAAATAAGGAAGAACACTATAAAACAATGTATTCATCTTATTTTTCCATCAATACCAACACCAACATTGCTAACATTAAGGACACATATCGGTCGCATTTCACTGTGATCATGTCTGTCATTACCATCAAAATTTCAAAATCGTTTTCAAAAATCTAAATAAACAACAAAGAAAAAGGTTTGTCTTTTCCCAATTAAAGAATCCTGTTAAAAGTTAACAGAAAATTTTCTACAAAAACTAAAATTGAAGGAAAATCAACAGTGTTAATAGTGAAGGGAGGTGTTTGTCAATTTGATGAAAACTTAAGGGAGGTTAGTGTAAGTTTTAAAACTAGAGAGGATGTTAGTGTCATTTTAATAGACCTCAAGAGAGGTGAATGTAATTTTCCCTTTAATTTATGGTAACAAAATTTGAATCAATATTCATAATAGCTAAATAATGCATAAAAGGCTAAAAAATGCCACACATGCTAAAGAATTCCAGAAAGACTAAATAATGCAACACATGCTAAACAATGAAGATTACAACTTTTCACATGTCAACAGGTAGTTCATATATTTATTCACAAATCATATGAAAGCAAAACACGTCAACAGATCATAATCACATTGATATCATACAAATCCTCATTGGGCAAACACATTCACAAATACACACAATAGCACATAAACCATCCAGACATTTAAGTAACTATAGTGTTTCGAGAGAGTGTCCTTACCAAAGCAAAGCATTCCTTACAAAGTATTGCTATGCACTCGAAAGCATCTACACCATAAACGTCTCTAAACCCTTGAGCTAAGTATCCTAGCAGATACAATAACTTAGGTAAATATCCTCTCTAAAGTTTTCTACCCATTATAGGTTAGATTTCAACACACTCCGAAATATGATCAATTCAATATTTCCAAAAACTTAAATAAAATATTTTCCAAAATAACTTTCGTCTCAAAATCCTTCAAAACACTCGGTGGCAATAAACTTGCCAAAAGTGAGTCTAGAAAAGTCTTTCCCATCAAAACTTTTATTTCTAACATTTAACAGCTCAAAACATTTATTCTCAAAACAAATCTCAAAATAGCAGCGTTTCAATAATATCATAAAATAGTTCGACGACACCGAATAAAATAGTATTTTTCCATAAAATCACCCATAAAAACATTTTTCTCAAATACTTTAAGTTTATCAAGAGAACTTAAAGAGATCAAAACAATTCATAAAATATTTACCATTTCCAAATGAATCTTAACATATTTTCCGTTTTGAAACATCTTTTCAAAACCACCCCAAAAACTAAGAAAATGATTCTGACGAATTTTCGACAGAGTCTCCTTTATGTTTACATCGTATACCACAACCTTTAGCTCAGTCAATCTAACATAAATTCACTCACAACTCAAAAGTTGAAACATTTAAAATTTAAATTCTGAGAGTGTCAGTAGTCACTTCCGGTGCTAACTAAAACACAAACTATTTTCATAAAAGACTTAATAGCAGTTTTAGCCCCCTAACTTTCCCAAAGTTGCGATTTTGACCCTTTAAGAATAAAAACTACAAAATCGCCTCCTAAGTTTTGCAACTGTAGCAGTTTTGGCCCCCCAAGGCCAAAAAAAAAAAAAATTACACAACGTAGACCGAGTCAAAATTGGCCTTGGGGACCAAAACTGCCACAAATGCAAAACTTAGGGGGCGGTTTTGTATTTTTTTCTTAGGGGGCCAAAATCGTAACTTTGAGAAAGTTAGGGGGCTAAAACTACTATTAAGCCTTCATAAAATCACAATAAATTCATCCGTCGTCGAAATGTCGCAAACCATATGTCCATTACGACTGTCTAAACGACGTGAATCCATTGAACGACACATTTTCACATTTCAACAATTTAACATGACGAAAATACCCCTACATGGTTCAACCCTTTCGCCGGGACAACATTTTTCGAAAACCAATCGGTTGAATCAATTCATTTACTCGTCTATAGTATAAATATCAAATATAATTCACATTTCGACACTTTTGCAATAATGTTAAAATTCTAAAATAGCCAGATCATCATTTTTTTTTTGCAGATCTATATTCAAACGGACTTACCCAACAACATTAAAATATAACATGACGCAAGAAAATCGAAACTCGACACCCAACACCCACAAACACTCAAAACTGAGTTTTAAAAGAGGAAAAAGGGGAGGAATACCTCATCTAATGACAATGAATAAAGCATAGGAAGGTAGGACTTGTCGCTAGCTTAGTTTTGATATCTCGTTTGCATAATTTGGACAAGGAACAAAGAAGTTATGGCCCCGGAATGGTGGTGGACGGTGGGGCTGCGGGATTGAGAAATAAGTGTTTTGTGTTTATGAGAAAAAGTGGTAAGGATCATCTATATATAGTGTTTTGGTATTGGAAATAAACCAAACCCGGTTCTCGCAGTTTAAGGCACGCGGAACTGATAAAGTTTTATCCAACTTTGGTGAACTTCTTACTGGTCCCAAATATCTTAGAATTGTTTCCTTATTTAAAAACTATTATTCATCACTAATATTTTCATTTTATTAATGTTCTCAACTAGCAGCTCTAAATCGCTAAATGCCCAAAAATCATCTCAACGACAAATAAATCACTTGAATGAATATTAATAACTCCCAAGATCCAAGAATATTTTATTTGCAGGCGAATTCATAATTAATTCTATCTGAATCTCCAAACTCACAAAAATGCTCAACAAGATTAAGAAAACACAAAATCATGCATTCCATATAGTGCAAGTTACAAAAACATATTCCTCTATATTTTCATGCTTAATAAACATTCTGAAAGTCATACCAAGTCACACAAAGTAGAATATATATATGAGTCAATCCTACACCTCACGTAACTAACTTACTTAACAAGTTTCCATTCAAAATAATAGTTTTCAAATCGAAATAACTTTTCGACAAAAATCACATTTCCAAAATTTGGAGAAATATAATGAGATCATCTTCCCATTCTAACAATGTATAAAACTCTTGTTTAAATCATCATGGTGCTATAGTCCATAGAACATTTAAACAAGTACATCCAACACGTTTTCTCAAAATCGATAGAAAACACAATTTTGAAATTCCGACAATGTCAAGACATTTCATAAAATATTTCATGAAATCATTTATTAACAAAGGAACATAACAACCAGTATAAAGCTGTAGATTTAGTCATAGTTAAATTACGAGTCTTACATCTGCTATCTTTGTTAATTGGATCTTAGCTATTTTGCACTCGGCTCGTCTCTCTATTCTGGTTAATTCCAATGTTGTTGGGTTCTTTAGCTGCATGTGTGGGGTGCATCAAGGTGACCCGCATTCACCTTTATTATTTTGCCTTGCTAAGGAAGTGCTCAGTCATGCCATTACTCTTGCTCACCAAGCCGAGCTGCTTACTCCTATTTCTTATGTTCGAGGTGTCCCTTTCCCGACTCATATTTTATATGTTGATGATATTATGATCTTTTGCACTGGTACTAAGAAGAATATATGTTGCTTGCTCTGTATATTTAATTATTCTTCAGAAGTGTTGGGTCAGAAGATCAATAATACTAAAAGTTGTTTTTTTACTGGTTCGATAACTAACACTAGAGTTCATATGGTTGCTAATTAGCTTAGCTTTAGCCCAGTTTGCATTCTTTTAAATATCTCAGTTGTCCCATTTTTGTTGGAAACCCCAAGTGCATATGTTTGCGGCCTATTACTGATAAAATTAAGATAAAGCTTGGGACTTGGAAGGGAACATTGCTTTCAATTATGGGAAGAGTGCAGCTGGTGAAGTCTATTATTTATGGAATGTTGGTTTACTCCTTCCATGTTTATCAGTGGCCTAGAAAGCTGCTTAAGGCGTTGGATAGATGGATAAAAAAAATTATTTGGAGTGGTGACATTAATAATAAGAAGGTTTGCATCGGTGCTTGGAGGACTCTGTGTAATCCTTGGTCGGTTGGGGGTCTTGATCTCAAGTCCACAAGTCTCATAAATGAATCGTTAATTTTACAACTTGGTTGGAAACTTATTTTAGAGGAGTCCCAATGGTCTTTGTTTTTTAAGAGGCGTTTTTTAAGCAATGAAAGTCGATTACTCGTTAATTTAAGTCCTCAGTCTGGTCCAAAATTAAATTTCATATGAGCACGTTATTTCTAATTCTATGTGAATTGTAGGTACTTGAGAGAATATTCACTTTTGGACGGAGAATTGGTTTGGTGAACCTTTGCTGGATTTGCTTCATATTGATTTGATTTACCACTCGCGTTTTAAAGGTACAGTTGCTTCTGCTATTGGTCATGGTGCTTGGGATGTTCCTCCTAAGGTTTTGGCCGAACTGGAGGTCGCAACTCGCATTACTTCTATTATTTTGCCTGTTTCACTGCTCTTGGATAAGTTGGCTTGGGCGCATTCCTCGGATGGCCTACTAACAGCGAACCAAGCTTCATCCTTTTTGCGCCCATTGGTTGTTCCGCTTCAACGAGATGGTCTAATCTAGAGGTCTTGTATACCGCCTTCTCACTCTTTCATATTTTGGCGCCTTATCCATCAGAAGATGCCCATGGATGAGAACCTTCATAGTCGCTGATGTTTGATAGTTTATGTTTTTTCTCTACATATGTGTCTGGATGAGAGTTCAAATCACCTTTCCTTCCAGTTCCCGTTTGCTACCGAGTTATGGCTTTGGCTCGGTTCTAGATTAAATGTCGTGGTTGATGATACTTTAATTCATGTCATTTTGGCTTGTGTTCCCTTGCAAATCTCTTTGCAGGTTGGAAATATGTTTGTGGCAGCAATTGTTCATACGTTGCATACTATCTTGATGTCGCGTAACACTTTACGGTTCAAAAATGACAAAGCCAGTATACATGCGACAAAGGTAAAAATTGATTATTTTGTTACTATAAATGGTAATAATTCTTATGGTTGCTGTCTTGCCTCAAATTCGCCTTTTCTTGATTCTTTTTCGGTGTCTCTCCATCGCCGAAGAATTAAGGAGATTATGGCTGTGTTTTGGAAGCCTCCTTCCTCCCCTTGGCTAAATGTTAACATGAATGACTCTGTTATTGGTACAAATGCCGCTTGTGGACGAATTTTTCAACACCATTTGGGGCCTTCTCTTGTAGTTTGGGCAGTAACTCGGTGTTTAATTCATAACTTTTGGGTTATATTTATGTAATGGAATATGCGGCTTTGAATGGGTGGCGAAACATCTAGTTGGAAAGTGACACAATGCGCTTCGGCTAATGTGCTTCTTTGGTTCCTATTTCCTTTCAGAATAGGTGGCACAATGCGCTTCAGCTTGGTGTTCAGATTATATCTTCGCATATCTATCGGGAAGGCAACTATTGTGCTAACAAACTTGCGAATATGGGGCATTCTCTTCGGGGTGCAGTTTGGCTGTCTGACTTGTCGTAGGCTGTTCGTGGGGATTCCTTTAGGGAGAAATTTAGATTGCCTAATTATAGATTCCCTTAATTGTTTTTCCTTTTGCTTCTGCTTTTGGTTGAGGGTTTTGATCTAGCCCCTTTTTATATATATATATTTTCCTTTTTTTAATAAAATTTTGGCTTAATTGCACGTTTTGCCCTCTAAGTTTCAAAATGTTGCAATTTTGGCCCCCTATTAAAAAAATGGCAAAAATGACCCCCA
>Ga0209282_1000599_pt1 | contig 17729 bp, 6 predicted proteins | sample Mtrugardesep15_FD_187529 | JGI IMG/M metagenome (GOLD analysis project Ga0209282, IMG submission 187529) | Root nodule microbial communities of legume samples collected from California, USA - M. trunc garden sep15 (SPAdes) (version 2) | ecosystem: Host-associated > Plants > Roots > Nodule...
CATTGATTGAATTTGTAATTGATTGATGTCGATCTTTCAATAGGAATTAAACAAACACCGCGACAAGACGCGAAATCAAACGCCGCACAAGACGACGAACAACACAACGCCGCACTTAGACGACGAAATCACAAAAAACACAAAAAGAAAAACTTGATATATGTGAAAATTACTTATTTAAATTCAAAGAAAAGAGGAAAAAAGATGTAGAGGGGTGATCCTAAGTCAAAAAATGACCTAAAATCGCCCCTCCTCGATGAACGAATGAGAAAGGAAATTTAGAGAGAAGTTGGAAGGGGTCGGGGTTCGAACCCCGGATTCCTCACTTTTCGACACATTATGTGTCTGAATTCAGTCATTAGGCTACTTGACAAAAAAAAAATTGGCTCCCCATAAGCTAAGGTTCTAACTACACCACTGGTATTGGCAAACAGTAGGGAACAAATATATTTGTTTAATATGCTCTAGTCTCTTTTAAAATCTTAAAAAAAAAAAATATGTTCAATATATGGCTCAAATACTGACAAATTCGAGGGTCTAATTTCACTTTCTATTTGCGGTGGCCCCATATGAACTAGCGCACCGATATTGACGTCGAAAGAAATCAAACTTATGACCTTGAAAGGGGCACACTCCAATGCTACAGCGCAAGAGGAGAAATAAAATCTATTGGTTCTGATTCAACTAACATTGCTGCTGCTATCATATTACCTTCTTCTTAAAGTGCTCGATTAGGAAATCTATCATACTCATTCAATCTCATTGATTTATGTGTTGATATCTGAGGAAGAAAATTTTCATATACCAATATAAAAAAGTAGCTGTGATTTTTTTGAAAACTGATGACACCAAAGTTGTTGGTTCACCGGTTTTCACTAGGTTTATCCAAGTCACATTGGTAGTGAAACCCTTTTGTACTTTTGAGTTTTAATGATGGGACGACACATGATTGGATACATTCGTAAAATAATTATATAGTATTAAATCCTTAATTTCTTTTTTACAGTAATTTATATTTTTAATAATATGTTAGAGCAACGAGACTTGTCCTTATTCTTTTTTAGGTTATTTCTAGGTTGAAAATTCATTTTAATAAAAGTATATTGGTCGAAGTTAATGTTGTTGATTCTTGGTTGGAAGAGGCAGCGTCTTGTATGAATTGAAAAATAGGAAGGTTGCATTTTTTGTATTTGGGTCTCCCTATATGTGGGGAAGTGTGGTGCTAGAACTTTTGGGACCCTTTATTAAACCGTATAAAGTCTAAACTTTATCTCTTCCATTGAATCTTTATTTAAATGTTTTTTTTCTAGGGGATGTGAAAATCATAGGAAAATTTCTAGATGGATGAGGGAGTTTAATTTGGCTCTGACAGGAAACTGATGTTGGAGGTTTATGGTGGATAGAGGGGGTATGTGGTACAGAGTGTTGTGGGCTAGATATGGTGAGGAGGGGGTGGCTGAAGGAGGGTGGCAGGGTTGTGTCGGCGTGGTGGAAGGTTACAGTGAGGAATCGTATGGCGTTGGTTTAATTGTGGGTAGTTGGTTTGAAGACAATTTACAGAAGGAGGTTGGTAATAGGGGTGATACCTTTCCATCGACGGACCCTTGATTAGGGGGTACTCCTTTCAGAGACAGGTTTGGGAGGCTTTTTTAGTTGACTGGAAATCCGTGGAGATCAGTGGGCTAATATGTTTTGGGTTGGTATGAGGGTAGATAGGCTTAAAATTGGAGGCAGAGGCTATTTGCGAGGGAGAAAGAGTTTTTAGGGGAGTGTATGGCTTTATTTCATAACATTATTTTGCTGGTCGAAAATGTGGATCAATGGCAATGACAGTTAGACCATGTTGTTGGTTATATAGTCAGCCGAGCTTATCAGTTGCCTTCTTCCACTCAACTAAGATCTCTTTCACCTATTTTGGACCTCAACTGGCACAACGAGATTCTTCTGAAGGTCTCGTTACTTTTATAGAGATTTCTTTGAAATCAAATTCCTACCAAGGATAATTGGTTCGAAGGAAAATTATTAATCATGAATCAATGCTTTGTGTGAGTGGTTGTAGCGCTTTTGAGACAGCAAACCATATTTTTCAATGCTATTTGGCACTTTATTTAACAATGGCTTTGGTTTGATTTGGACCACCCTTTGAGTATTTCAGATCATTTTGTTCAATTTGGTCATTCAACAGGTATTCTAAATTGCGGCGTTCTATTTTGCACGTCATTTGGTTCTCGATGTGTATGGGTAATTTGAAAATGGAATAACATAATCTTCAACCCAACCATATAAGGGAGGACCTAGACATTTGATATTAGTGTGGCTAGTAAGAAATATGAAGCAAATTATATTACTATATATATTAATAAGATGAAATTTTGATATGTTAAGCCTTACAACTAATTGGTTTATGTGAGTTTAATTCGTCTGAATGGTTAAAGGTTTGATTCCCATCAACCCACATTTTAAGATTAACTTTTTTATGTTAATATTTTAAAAATAATATTAAATGGAGGGGTGCGCAGTGAGTTAAACCGCGAACACACTATTCATATTAATTGAGAATCTAATGCTAGGTTGTGTGAACAACTTATATGTTGGAACACATTGAGTGTTATAGTGTGAATTAAAAAAAATTCTCTTGTCAACATTCTCAATTTTTGTTTATTTATGAGGTGAGGTCAAACCATTAATTTTGTAACGATCAAATGATCTTAGCTGTTGGATCTAAAATTCATATTTGGCTCCTCACCTATAAATAGAGCTCCCATTCCTCACTTATACTCACCCCAAAAGTTTTCTTGAGTTGTCAAAGAACTTTTCTCTATTCTCCCTCCTTTAGCTTGTGATGACGAGTTATTCATTTCTTCTCCCTCTTTCTCTGTCCCTTCGAGAAATAATGTCCTTCAGAATTAAGAATGGTCTTAAGAGCATAGTCCCTTTGGTAAATTTTGTCCCTTCAGAAATAAGAGTATTCTTAAGATCATAGTCCCTTTTGAGATAAAGTGTCCCTTTGAAAAATAAGAATGAACTTAAGAATATAGTACCTTTTTATGTTTAATGCCCTTGGAAAAGTTAGAGGTTAGACTGGTGGAAACACCATATTAGAGTGGTCTCAATACCATAATAGAGTGGTAGGATTATCATATTGGAGTGGTCTTAGCACCATATTTGAAGGTGTATTTCTAGAACGGATGCTATAGTGCAATAGGACTCCGAAACAATTGTAGCAGAGCTGTTTTATCTTGGGGGAGTCGTGGTTGAAAGTTTGTTTGCACAATGTTGGGCAGTGCCACGAAACATCTTAATGAGAGCGATCTAGTCTGCGACTCATCCTAGTAATCTCTTTTGTGACAGAAAATATCTTTTAACTAATTTTGACTAAGTTATTTGTTATAAATTTGATAATAAAATTTGAACAATCATATGTCTCTATGTTGACAACTTACTCATATTTGGTTCAAACTTTCATGTTGTGAATGCTCTGTAATCATTGTTGTCTAACAACTTTGATATGAAAGACGCCAGAGAAGATAACATAATTATGAATATTAATTACCAGGTCAGAAAAGAGAATTTACTTGGATCAATCTCACTACGTTGAGAAGATCTTGAGGAAATATAAATAATTTGACTACAAACCTGCTTGCACACCATATGATCTAGGTGAAAAACTATTTAAGAACACTAGTGAAAGTGTGAGAGCATCATTGATAGCCTTAAGTATGTCATTGATTGCACTAGACACAACTATGTCGTGGGAATGTTGTGCAAATTTTTCAGTTGTCCGAGTAAGCATTGTCAAGCTATTGATAGGGTCCTAAGATATTTAAAAAAACATGATCATTGGATTACATTATCAAAGGTTTTTTGTTGTCCTGGAAAGATACACATATGCAGATTGAAACACCTTATAAGATGATTCCAAAACGACCAACGAATATATATTTATATACCACTAGAGCTGTTTCTTGGAAATATAAGAAACAAACTATATTAACTCACTCTATTATGGAGTTCGAGAAGATAACACTAGAAACAACTAGTCAAGAAGAAAGTTGATAAATATGCTTGCTGGCAAAGATTCCCTTATAGGAAAACAATTACAAGTTGTATTAATCTATAGCGATAGTACCGCGGATATTGCAATAAATTGAGAACATTACTATAATGGTAAGAGATGACAAATACGTCATAAGAACAAAACTGTTAGAGAGTTACTCTCCACAGAGGTTGTAAGAGTGGGTCATGAACACACTGATGAAAATTTAGCCGATCCTTTGACGAAAAGATTAGCTAGAGAGAAAGTCCATAACCTAGTGCCTATGGAATCACTCATGATGGTAACCCAACCTAAATGACTGAAGATCCGAAGAAATAGGTTCAATGGGTAATAACAAGATGTGAAGTGATATGAGGCAAACATGTTTTAATAAATGATAAGAGTATTGCATCCATTTGTTACAGTTTTTAAAAAAAATCAGAATCTAAACAAAATCTAAAAACAACTTCAAAAAAAAGATTTAACTAATTTTGTAACAAAAAAAACCTTTTTATATAGTTGTATCCAAACAAACTAAATTATTTAAAAAAAATAGTTTTTATTACGGTAAACAAACGCAAAATAAATTCTAATTTTTTAATAAATCTCTAAAAAATAATCTCTAAATAATTTTATATGAAAATCAATTTTATTTTAATCCATAATATACAAGCCTACAGGCCCTTAGTTGGTAATATATATTATATTTTGGCATGTTAAAAAAAGGTTTTTGAGATAGAAGGAAAATGCTATTTATCTAAAAAAATAGCATCAAGAATTTTTTAAGATACAACGGGCAAGTTTTAATTGCATGACTTATTTGCTCAGTTCCTATTTTTTAGTCACACCTCCTTGGTTTGTGGCAAATAGTGGATTGTGATTGACTACTCTTTATTTTTGAAGAATTTTTGATGTTATTTTTCTAGATATATAGGATTGCTCGCAAAGAAATATAAGATCCACATTTTGGTACCAAACACTTCGTGATACTCGCAAGTCTCGCCTCTCACAAGACAAATGCTTATTATATACAAGCACATGAAACTGATGTCCTTCATTGGTATTCTGTTCTATTTTGGTGCATCTTGGTTTGGTAAAATACTCGTGAGTCTCGCCTGTCACGAGATAAATGGGTGGATGGACGTTTTTCTGTTTGTTAATTGGTAGTGGATACTCGTGAATGTCAAGTTTTAATATATATTCTTCACTACACACGAAAGTGTTTTGAAATTCGTGCTTTATTCATGTTTGCAAGAAGGAAATATTATTTTTGGTAGCTACCCTTAAATCACGGAAGAGGCTGATACCAAATGCTTATTATATATAAGCAAATGAAGCTGATGCCCTTCATTGGTAACCTACCCTTAAATATCAACTTTCCTAGTAATAGAACCAAGCAACAATGGAGTCTCAACAATCCAATAACCAACTTCATGTTGTTTTTCTTCCATATCCATCTGCTGGCCATATGAACCCTATGATTGACACTGCAAGACTATTTGCTAAACATGGTGTTAATGTTACCATCATCACTACACATGCTAATGCTTCAAGGTTCCAAAAATCCATAGATAGTGAAGTCAGTTTAGGATATTCCATCAAAACTCAACTTCTTCAGTTCCCTTCAGCTCAAGTTGGTCTTCCTGACGGTGTTGAAAACTTGAATGATGCCACTTCACGTGAATTGCTTAGTAAAGTCACTCGTGGAGTATGGATGCTCCGAGATTCTATTGAAGTTCTGTTTAAAGAACTTCAACCAGATTGTATAGTCACTGATATGTACTATCCTTGGACTGTGGAATCAGCTGCAAAATTAAACATTCCAAGGATTCACTATTACAGCTCAAGCCACTTCTCCAACTGTGCCTTCCATTTTCTCATGAAGTATAGACCTAATGATAATTTAGTTTCTGATACACAGAAGTTTACAATTCCATGTTTACCTCATACCATTGAGATGACACGTCTGCAGCTTTGTGATTGGGAAAGGGAAGACGGTGCTATGAAGGCCGTTTTTGAACCAATGTATGAATCAGCGGAAAGAAGCTATGGGTCACTATACAACAGTTTTCATGAACTTGAAAGTGATTATGAGAAACTTGGTCAAACTACAATTGGAATCAAATCATGGAGTGTCGGACCAGTTTCAGCTTGGGCTAACAAGGATGATGAAAGAAAGGCCAATAGGGGTGACATGGAGAAAAGCTTAGGTAAACATACAGAATTGCAAAATTGGCTTAATTCGAAGCAAAATGAGTCTGTATTGTATGTTAGTTTTGGCAGCCTTACTAGGCTTCCTCATGCTCAACTTGTAGAAATTAAGCATGGGCTTGAAAATTCAGGTCATAATTTTATCTGGGTTATAAAAAAAGATGATAAAGATGAGGATGGAGAAGGTTTCCTGCAAGAGTTTGAGGAAAGGATGAAAGAAAGCAACAAGGGTTATATCATATGGGACTGGGCACCGCAGCTTCTGATATTGGACCACCCTGCAACCGGAGGGTTTGTGACTCATTGTGGTTGGAACTCAGTTCTTGAGTGTGTAAATGCTGGTTTGCCAATGATCACGTGGCCATTATTTTCTGAGCAATTTTACAATGAGAAGTTGCTTGTTGATGTTTTGAAGATAGGGGTTCCAGTAGGAGCAAAAGAAAACAAGTTCTGGATTGACATTAGTGCAGATGGAATAGTGAGAAAGGAAGAGATTGCAAAGGCTGTTGAGATTTTGATGGGAAGTGGACAAGAGAGCAAAGAAATGAGGATGAGAGCAAAGAAACTTGGTGATGCTGCCAAGAGGACTATAGAGGAAGGTGGAGATTCTTACAACAACTTGATTCAGGTGATTGATGAGCTGAAATCATTGCAGAAATCTAAAGCGCTTGGTGAGAAAGCAGATTAGACGATTCCAATGAAAATGATGTAATATTCGTACTTTAGGAGATGTAGCTGATGAAACACCTTCCAATTATTTTTCTCAAGCTATTTCTTGCTGCTATATATAGTTCAATAAGATGAAACAATATCGGATCATTGTTGTGCACTGTAACAACATCGATTCTAAATGTTGGCTTTGGTGGGTCGTCTAAACATTAAAATTTCAGTTTGCATTGAGTAGTGTACTGTTGTAATTTTTGTTATTTTTCACTTACGAATTGAAATTTAATTGTAGTTTTCATTAACCAATAAACTATATGATGGTTGCAAAAATTTCACATGCATAATTAAAATATGTTGAAAAGGAACTATATGCCTTGAATGTTCTTACGTTTAAGCATTGACCGAATCAAAGAAGCACTAAATTCCTTCGAAATATTTCGATGATCACAACTCATAAGCCTAAATAAAAATCATTTAGGCATACTCACATAACAATACATGTCATTTAATTATTACAAAATACTGCAATATTAAATTGTTTTCTATTTCACCTTTTACAAGTTGTGTGTAATAACAATTTTCCTATACCCACCCACGTCTATACATGAATGGGGAAAATCCTCGGATCAAAATTATTTTCATTTTAATTAGGTTTAAGTCTGATGAGAACAATATTCTACAACCAGCTAGCAATTCATTAATTTTCAAACCAACCCATTTACTATCTATTATTTGATCGACTTGTCTTTTATATTGGAATGGATGAAGAGTCAAATGGGTTGTCAATTCTTCGTGGAGGGATGATAACTTCTTGAGGTTTGCAACGATAACTTGGTATACCATACGACCATTAACTAAAACATGTATGTGGTTAACTAATTTACGAGCTTGAAAAATAGTTGAAGTTGTTGTGAATTCGTTAAAAAAAATCACACCATAACAACGTGCGTGACAAATAAACACAAGCAAAAGAGAGAACAACAAAAGAGAAAATGAGAAAGAGAGGGAGAATACACGAAAATTTGTTTACCCAGTTCGTTCCAATACTGACATATATACTTTGGAGGAAAGAGCAGCTCTCCGTTCCACTATATTCCAAAAGGGTTACAAGAGTTAGTCTTCAAACCTAATTCTACCCAAAGTCTTGAATCTCTTCCGTGACCAAGAGACTCAATCCTAATAGTGTTTCTCCAAGGTGAATCAATGGTGATTCAATCCCAACCCTAGTGTTCGTTGCTAAGAGAATTCTCTACAAACCCTAGTTTTAGTGTTGACTTCTAAACCCCTGTTTTTTCTACTCTCTACTCCTCTTTCATCTGATATAGGATCTGCATTTATAAAGAAATAAAACTCTCAAAATAAGTAACAAATCTCACGCTAAAAATACGTTTTTATTTTTCTCCTTCAGCATAAAATCGGGGCCCAATTTTTGCACATCGAAGCCCATTTTTTACGAGACAAAAGTCTTAAAACTAGTCCCAAAATCGGGACCCGTTTTCTCCAAATCAGGGGCCGATTTTAGCAGATTTTGAAACATCAGTTTTGAGTCAAAAACAACCGAAGTCATACCCAATCGAAAAAGTATGTTATCCAAACACATTTCAAGTAATTGTAGTGAAATTTGACCAGTTGAACCTTTCGTTTAATATTGGGTCCGTAGACATTTCTCCTGTTATGTAGGAGGAAAAAAATTTCATCTAGATTACTCATGTCCTTCAGCATGATTCGTGGAGTACCTTTTAACCGACTTTATAGTCATACCGTTACATATAATGTTTGAATGGTGATAAAGTACCCAACTTCTACATCCAGTGTACATAGTGGTTTCAGGTTGAAGGGGGAGATACACAATTATTACTATGAGAATATCTTACGACACTTTATGTAACTCACCATTTAGTATTGATATCTATATGAAGACTTGATAACTCTTTACCCAATATAAATGTTACTCCTGATATTTATATATATGTGAAGACTTGATAAATCTTTATCCATGAATCATGATCCATGAGATGTTATCATCAATCTATCCACATAATAGTCTCTATGCTTTAACGATATTTCACTTCACAATAAAATTTGACTTCGAATACTTTAAGAATATTGTCATTTAGTTTAATTGGGTCTCACGATTAAGCCACACTTAATTTTTCATTAAACGTACTAATTATTCTAAGGACTTTATTATTTTGAAACAAAACAAAATCAATAAGTAAATGCCATTATATATATATATATATATATATATATATATATATATATATATATATATAATGGGAAATGCTAACCGGTGCCCCTGGGGCACTGGTTAAAGATATGAAAAAGGAAATTATATAGTAGTTAATGCATTGAAATTGTCTAATTAATTAATAATAATGTCAAAAGCAGCATCCTTTATGGTAATAATTACCTTTTATGGTAAGATTAACTGGTGCCCCCAAAGCACTATAGTTAGCAGGACCCATACAAAATTATATATTATAATCATAATACAAAGCCAGATCCAATCAATATTGATTGGCTAATAGGACTTACTTCAACATTAAAAACATAATGCATAGACCTAATAAATGTATTCAAAAAAGTAAGTGTTTGCTAGATGTAGAGAATTTTTTTGTGACTATGCATTTATAGGAGGCAATTGTAGAGAAAATCATCTGCATCTAGCAAACATGACTTCTTATCATAACCGAATATTTATATAAAATCAATTTTGTGGAAACTAAAATTTGAATTCATAACCAAAAGTAATTAAGGTCTTTTTAGTAATCAGTTATGTTATGCAAATGTATGTAATTTATCTATCATAAAATATACTTATAACTAAATTAATATTTTAGAGGCTTTATTTTTCGCCCAAAATTTTAAGGCCTAAAGTCCTTGCTTGGGTTGCTTGACCCTTAGACCCACCCTACTTAAATTTAATACACTTATTCAACTCTTTATTTTGTCTATCTCTTTTTCTATCACATCATGGACATATCACATTATTATCTCTCTATTTCTCTCAATATTGTAAATGTTTACCAACTTTTTCCTTAACATTAATAGCTATTAAAACTAACCATACAACCTAGCTTGCTACACCATCTTGATGTTTCTCTAGCTTGCCCTTCTCTTATATGTATATGGTACAAACTAATCAAACAAACTATATTTATAATTGTTCAATCCTATTTATATTCTTAATTTGCTTCTTTTTCTTTTTTATATCTAGCGGTGAAACCAAAAATTTGTGACTCCCAAACATTTGTGGGATTGATACTATTGCCATACGAGTTGTTTTAGCCATTGAATTGCAATAGATGGCTATGGTTTGGTTTGATTATTTATAACTCCACGTAATATTTTAATTTACTTTTGAAATCAAATTTAAGGTTTGAGTTTATTTTAGTTTCCACATGAAAAAGTTAAGAGGTATTTTATAATTGAATGCTAGGTTCACATCTATATTGATTTAATGCCAGCTTGATATTAGCACATTTCATATGGCACCCGTTGTTGGCATGTTTATATGATATTTTTTTGTCAAGTAGCTTAATGGTTAGATTCACACACATAATGTGTGGAGAAGTGGGGAATCCAAAGTTCGAACCCCAGCTGCTACACAAATTATCCCTGGTACACTACTATAAAAATCAGTTTTAGCAACGGCTGAAATCCGTCGCAAAAGGGTCTAAAATCTGTCGCTAACATCTTTCTGACGGATTTTGCGACGCTGTAGAAAACCGTCGTAATAATGGGGGTCTATAAAATTAAGCGAGGGAAAATCAAATCCGTCACAGTTTGCAACGGTTTCTGTACTGTCGCAAACCACAAAAACCTCACCTAATAATGGTATTAAAACCCAGATTTCCGTCACAAATTTCTGAGGGAAAGAAACTGCTGCAAATTTCTGAGAGAAAACCCGTCGCAAATTTCTGGGAAAATATGCAGCGTCACTTTGAAAGCCGACGCTAATTTGCAAGTCAAATAATATACGAGATCTGATTTTCCGTCACAAATAGTAGTTTTTTTTCTTTTTTTGCATTAAAATAAGTTTAGCAAATGTCTGAATTCTTTCACAAAATACTTTTATAATATTAGACAAGATGAACCACAAACATCAAAACTTTTAAGAAAACAATACTTAAAATTCACATTAATATTTGATGAAAAAACCTTTTTGGTTGCGTTCACAAGAATAACACTTCTTATCTTTTGCATCAAAATATATTGAAATTATTATTAAGTATTAGAACATTGTACTGGAAACTAAAAGTTATAATCAAATTCTCAAAATAAGATGATAAAGTGGAGACGAATGTGGATCCTAACTCGAAGGATGTGGTCGATATGGAGGTAGATTTATATGGCCTTGTGAAAAAGACTCCATGAATTCTTGAATCTGCTCTCGGAGCAAACGTGAATCCTCTTGTGACTGCAGTCCTTATATTCAGATGGTGAGATGTCCTTAGTTGATCTAGATGAAAAAGACTTGTATTTTCCTGCCTATGGTTCCAAACCACATATGCGTCCCTTCTTGTCGACTCATCCAACTACGTCTAAGAAGATGAAGTTGTCTGACTGATGATCATATATCCCCCTCTGTTTGTTGTTAGTTCCTTTCAAAAATCCGTCTTTCATATTCATCTTACAAAATTAATGTTCGTCTTAATTCTTACGTATAAAAATATGAAATTAAATTAATTACTACAATTACCTTAATTAAATTTCTTTCCAAATGAATAAACATAAGATTCTCATGTTCAGATGTCGGAACATGATGAACAATAGTAAGCATGCATAACATTAAAAATGGTAGCATAACAATAGGCAACAGACAACAATGTGAACATAATTGAAACAATGTTAAGTTAATTTAAATTCAATTTCAATTTACTTCAACTTCAGTGAGTACCTTCTAGTCATGATGACCGTGCTAGATTTACGTCTGTCTAATCGACTAGTCTTAGGTCTCCAGTCTGTAAACCTTCCCTCTCTATATTCATTTCATCTACTAGACTTTTCTTACTAGTTTCCTTTACACGTCCTTTTCATTTCTCTACACCACATGGTTTTTCCAAACAAATGTCTGCAAGTGTGCAATTTGGACTACAACATAAAGTGTTTTGATTTGTCAACTCGGTCAGCACAACCACAATTGAAGCTACATCAGATATCATGACATGATCGCTCTTGTCCACAGCCTCTATTTAAAATCTTGCAAACTATATGCAAAGGAATAATTATAGTCCGTGATTTCGTGAATTAGGGTTTGTGAAAAACTAACATCGAATCTGAAAAACGGAAGTGAAATAAGCTATTATTCATCTAAGTTTAAAACGAAATTGAAGAAAATTTGCAAAGAAGAGTGAAGGAAAAAAAACGATTTTGAACGAACTTGTGATGAATGAGAATGAAGATGAGAATAAGGAAACTGAAAGCTTGAAATCAAAAGGATAATAATGATGATTGGGTTCATGGAAAATGGTATGAGAATCATATTGGAAGAGTGGAAGTATATGTTGATAGTGAAAGGGGTTTGGGTTTCACGACCTTTCTCGGTTTGAAGAAAACAAATGGTTTTCAACAAAAAAAATTGTTATAAGATAATAAAAATTAAATCAAATAACAAAAGAAACAAAAAACAAACAAATCGTCAGTCATAAGATAATAAAAATAGAAGAAAAAAACATAAGAGACAACATGGCATGGTGGTAAATTGTTTTGTTTGTTAACTAAAGGTTGCGGGTTCAAGTCTCAGCTAAGCAAAATATTAATAGTATTTTATACTTTTGGTACATTCATAAAAACACGCGAGATATCTATGTGACGGAATACAAGGACGTCGTAAACATTAGGAAAATCTTCGACGGAATAGTTAGAGATGGAATCAACCCGTCGCAAAATTCCTCACAAAACATGTAAAACTCGAAATTCTAACGGAATTTGTGGCGGAAATATAGCGACGATCAAAGCCCTCACAAAAGCCGTCCCAAGTGACATAACAATAACCCTCACAAAATCCGTCACTGTTTGCGACCGAATACATCACTTCACAAAATTCCGTCGCAAAAACTAAATTTTCTAGTAGAGGCATATGGAGACACAAAATTAGTAAATATTACAAAAACAAACATATGGTGGTGAGGTGCCTGCCAATAATTGTCAAAATGATTAGCAATAATAGCACTAATTTTTTTAAAATAGTATTATTTGATAAAAAAATTATGACACCATATACTGTATTTAACATTGAATATATTTGTTTAAAATTCTATCTCAATTTGTAAAAATATCAAAATTGTTAGGCTGAATGCCGTAACTGAGGTTTGAATCTCGACCTCTCCACTTATATATGAGTTTAAATGGTTATTTGTCATGTTGTGTATCTGCAAAAAAAAATTATCAATACCGCTTAGAGTTGAGTATTGCCTGTATATACAAAGAAGAGGGATAAGCATTGTTATCAAAAACGCGACTTAAGTCCCAAAATCCTGGTTTTTGTGACTTTGCGTAGCCTCAACGACTCAAATTCATAGCAAAGTCCCAAAAACAGGTAAAATCCTATCAAAATCACACAAAATCGTGAAATCCGTTCAAAATCACAGGATTTTGAAGGATTTTGTTTATTTTATTATAAGGGTCAATTTTTGACCCGGTTCGTAAATTGACACGATTTGAATCCATGACCCGGTTCTATAAATACCCAAAAGGCCCAAAATTTTCATTATAACTACTAAAGAGTATTTGCATCTAGACTTTGAGTCATTTCTACATATGTATTTTGTGGACTTTGAACTTTAGTCATTTATGGCTATATGCAATTTATAACATATATTTAGCATTATTTTTGTTTTGGTAGAATCTTCCATTTTGATTGCGATTTTACGAGTCCCGACTTTGCTATCCTATATCGATTCTACAAAAGTCCTTGAGTAAAATCCTTCGATTTTGATTGCGATTTTACGAGTCCCGATTTTGCTACTCCTTTTCGACTTGAAGTAAAGTCCCGATTTTGATAACCTTGGGGATAAGGAGTGGAGATAGCGCGTTACAAAGCTCCCTTATTCTCTGCCTTTGTGTTTGATCCAAACATATGTTAAGCTTAATTGTTGTTGGGGGCAACCGGGATAGTCTGAAGCCTCCCACAATACAGTTCAATGGTATTATTGTAAACCGGTCGCACGTTCCTCTATGTTGTAACGCTGTAAACCCTAATTTAATCACATAATTTGTTGTCTTGGGATTTTTGTTTCTTTTATACTTCTATAGTAAGTTTTGTTCTAGCACTTGTTTTTTTATTTTTTTTACAAACGCATTTTAAAAATCTTGATTGTTGTTCGAACACTTTTTATTTTTTACAACTTACACGCATTTTAAAAGTCCATATAAAAATCAAATAACTTACATCAAAATTTTGATTTCAAAATATAATTTCTTTTTTCCTAAATGGAGACCATAGGTGGCAATCAAAATATGCATCGTATATATTAAGTGTCTTCAAGTGGTATCTGTAGTGATATCCTCTTGGTGTCTTGTCTATAATGTAATTAGTGGACACTTAATATGTTTCATGTCTTCCTGGTATCATTTCTCATTTGCATCATTATGCATTACATCTGTATCATCTGGAATTGCATCTGCATCATGTGCATTTTATATGCATTTCATATTGAATATGATAATATACTTGTAATTCAACCTTGTTTAAAGAGGTTTAACATCCTTGATAAATCATAATGCCTTGGATATGTGTCATGTGCATTTCATATGCGTTTGATATTGCATATGATAGTACTTGTAATTAACCCTTGCTTGGAGGGGCATAAATTCTTGAAAAATGCGGAGCGTTCTTTTTTGGCTTAACTTCCTTAAGAGAGCATGAATTCTAAGGTTTAACATCCTAAGAAGTTGTTAGTTATTAATCAAAAATTCCATCCTGTCTAAAAGGCTTAACATCATTAAAGACATAAATCCATAGGAACTTACATTCCAAGGAAATTGTGAATTTATCGAAAATTACTACAGAATTCATAACATTGCATCTGCATTTTTTCTTGTTTGCATTTTTATGTTTGACCTTTTCATTTTGGTATCAAAAGTTAAGAAATGTAATCAAATTTTAATGAGTATATTAATTGATCAGGGAAGTATGGTAGCTATGTTGATGTGTGGAGGAATGCTTGGAATGAGTCGAGGCTACAAATGGATTTGCAAACTTTGGCCGAGTTAATTAATGCGGAAGTGGTGGGTTTGGTTGACAATTCCAGTTAATGGAACTGGAGTTTGCTGGATGAGTGACTACCAACTGATGTGCGTCTGAAGTTCTTGGCAGTCCTTACTCCGGAGGTTAATAATGGCTGAAATGTTATGTTGGTAGTGAAGAGGGAACATTTTCTATCGTGTCCATGTATCGCATTCTCTGTAATTTAATTTCCGGTAGGTTGAGCATGGTTTTGATTGGCAATTTGTGTGGAAGTTGAAGGTCCCCGAGAGAATAAGATACTTTATGTTGATTTTATTCCATATAAGGCTTTTAACTAGTTATAACAAGAGCAATATGGGATCAGGAAGTGCCATGTGCATTTTTTGTTGCAACATTACTGGGGATGAGTTGCATGTGGTGCCTTTGTTATGCTCCTAGGGTTTAGGGATTATTTCTTTATGGGTGATTTTTAACATTGGATTTGGTTTAAGTTGAGTAATGTGAACTCTTCATCTGTTGCTCAGGTGCTCAGGCTGGGACGAGAAGATGTAATCTCGAGGGGACTTTAATCTTAAAGATTCATCAACCGTGTGAGCTATATTGGGATGTTGCAGTCCACCACGTCTATCATGAAGCTAATTACAATATGAATGTTCTTGCAACTATTGGATGTTGGTTGGATTCTAGTTTGGTGTTTTATGGGTCATGCCCGACTCAAATTAGTCATCTGCTTTAAGTTGATGTGTCGAGGATTGCTATCTTTCGTTTGATTATTTCTTAGTTTCCTTTTTTCCCGAGCATCAACCCTCTTTATTACCAATAAGAGCTACTAACAAAAAAGTACAATAGAAATGACCCTTTCAAATTCATAATTTCTCGAAGAGTTGTTACCCTTGTACAACAACACATAAACACACTAAAACTCACACAGTTTCCATTCGATAAATTAAAACGTCAATAAATTAAATTTCCTTTTAGAATGACAAGTTTTCAATCCGAGTGCCAAATTCAGAAAGTGCCCTTGTAGATGACCCTTCTTCTGCCAATGCACAAGCTGCAGCATCTTTAAGCTCTTCAATTCTTTGTTGAATCCCACTTCGTTCTTCTCCAAGCATTAGATCTCTAACCACCTTAGCAATTTCATCTATTTCTGCAATGCCATTCTCATTAAATTTTATCTTCAGACCCACTTTAAGTCCCTCTGTCAACAAAGCAGCATTCATTCTTTGCTCGCCAAATAATGGCCATGTTATCATTGGCACTCCAACGATACTCTCGAGTGCTGAATTCCAACCACAATGTGTTAAAAATCCACCGGTTGAAGTGTGACTTAGGATTTTGGTTTGCGGTGCCCAAAGAGGAACAACTAACCCTTGTTCTTTGGTTCTCTCTAAGAACCCATGTGGCAAGTATTTTAATAGGTCATTATCATCATTTCCAATTGTAGCCCTTTTGTAATCTACATCTTTAGAATTATTTGGTTCTCTCAAAACCCACAAGAATTTCTGATTACTCAACTCCAACCCCAAAGCTAGTTCATTGATTTGTTGTTGAGATAAAGTTCCTCCACTTCCAAAGCACACATACAAAACTGAGTTTGGTGTTTGACTCTCCAGCCAATTCAAACACACTGACTCATTTCTCTTGTCATTATTATTTGAACCATTTTGTATGATTGGTCCAACCATATAAACTAACTGGCTGTTATACTAACTAACGCCTTCCATTTTTGAGAAACTATTAACCAAGAAACCATGAGCAAGAGAAACCTCTTGCATTCTTGAAGAGTTATCTCATAAACAATACTAGACCAATCTTGAAGAAAATTAGGCATGAAATCTTGGCCATGAATAGCTACACTGCAGCCCGGGAACTGAATAGGCTCGGTGTGATCTTTGTATTCACACGAAAAAATTTCGTGCAGTATTGGCAAATGTGACAACAAAGACATTGTCATGGTAGAAACTGGAAAGTATATAAAAGATAAGAGGTTGAACTCTTTTGCTATTTCTAATGCTTGGGTTGACATTAAATCAACAATCAACGCTACCAGCGGCGTGGTTGAGGTTGAGCATAGTAAACTCACCAACGAGTTGTGGACGGATGACAATGATTGAGAAACTGCAAGTAGCAAAAACAAAGAAGGATCTCTATGTGGTAGGTCTTGTATGCTAATTGGAGGGAGGAAAATGTAGTTTATGGATGAAGGAAGAGATTCAAGTAATTTGAGGGTGGCAGGGAAAGGTGCACCAATGGTGGGGAAGATGCAAGTGATATGAATGTGGTGATGGAGACAAATTAGCCTCTTGCTAAAATCATTAATAGAACTTTGGTGGCTAAATACTGGAATTGAAACTACTGCAATATGAGTTGCTTTAGCCATGGAATAGCAATATCAGTTATGGCTTCTATCTATTCTTTTTTTCCTAGTTCTGACTTCAACTTTGGTTATTTACATATCTTACTTTTGAAATCATTTTTGAGATTTGAGTTTATTGAATTTCCACATGAAAATTAGTTGTAAGAATTCAATACTATGCCCCATCCCATCCATAGATTTTAATATAGGGAGACATTAATTAGTACATTTTATATGGTACCCATTTTGGCAAGGGATAAAAT
>Ga0209282_1000600_pt1 | contig 17725 bp, 9 predicted proteins | sample Mtrugardesep15_FD_187529 | JGI IMG/M metagenome (GOLD analysis project Ga0209282, IMG submission 187529) | Root nodule microbial communities of legume samples collected from California, USA - M. trunc garden sep15 (SPAdes) (version 2) | ecosystem: Host-associated > Plants > Roots > Nodule...
ATTCCATTTTAGCTTTTTTAAAAAAAAAAGAATATCTTATAGACTTATACTATCTATTAGAAAGTATTTATTCACTCAATGTAATCGGCTGCTAGGATATTTGATATGTTGGTGCGGGGATTCAAATCATTTATTCCCCCTCTTTTTTTTGTTGAGAAGATGCAATTCTCCACTTCTCAACCTTAACATTTATATATGACTAGCAGAAAGATAATTTATCCGGATTTTTTAATGGATTTTGTTTTTTGTGTAGTATTTTTTAAATTTTACTTATTTAGTTTGTTTATGTTGTTTTATATTAGACACAATGACATAATCAATGAAAACATTTACAAACAAGTGGATAAGTCAGAGTTCAAACCTTAATCATGATGTCAGACCCTACATAGTTTGGAGACGTCTTTATATAATGATATAAATATTATTCCCTCCGTCTCACAATATTAGTCGTTTAAGGTTTGCGCGCGGTTATTAAAAAAATGGTTAATTGTGTTGATTTCAATAGTAAAATTAGTTGCATTTACTAAAACACCCTTATTAATTGTAGTTAATGAAATAGTTAAGTTGAATGAAATTCAATAAATAAGGATATAATAGTGGAAAAAATAATAAATGTTGCATTGGTATTGTAAAGTGATAATTATTTTAAGAAAAAGAAAAAATGTTAAAGAGACATTAATTGTGAGACGGAGGGAGTAATAAAACAAAATCCTCTTCCGATGGTACCAATAATTGACACTTCATTATCTAATGATTTTTTTTTTTTTACAAATTATCTAATGAATCTTATCGTTTGTAATAATGTAATCTATCTAGTCGCTTGATGTAGAAGGAGGACATTCTGCATGGAAATTCATAAATATTCCACAATATATTATTTATGGTTCTTATTAAAACTTTGGTTCAAGAAGGTTCAAATTGATGGCTCGTGTGGTTTATGCTAAAGACAGATATACGCTAAATATAATCAGGGGGAATCCATACCTAAGTAGCCATAAGATATAAATATGAAATGGAGAGGAAACGAATAAGAATATGTGAAAACATGGATGAGAATATGTGAAAAAAGTAAGGGTCCTAGTTGAAAAAGGGAGGAAAAGAGACCTTTTTTTTACACAAAATTTAGATTAATATTATATTCATTCAAGATTTGAAAGAACTACAAATGTATAAAAAATAAAAAATAGTAATAATGATAAAAATTACGTAAAGCATTTCAATGTGAGACTTTTGTAATAAAGCTCAAATCACACTTAGACTAAAAAGAAGATCTGATCATATACTCCCTCCGTTTCAAAATGAGTGTCGCTTTAGCTAATTGCACACAAATTAAGAAATTGAATGAAATAATCATTAGACATAACACTTTTACTAAAATGCCCAAGAAAAAGACAAAATTAAAGTTGCATTGAAAATTGGGAGAAAGAAAAGTTTGAATATTTATTGAGGGTAAATTTGGGAGAAAAAAATTAAAGTTATATTGGAAATGTAAAGCGACACGCATTTTAAAACAAACTTTTTTGGTTAAAGCGACACTCATTTTGAAACGGAGGGAGTATGTCATTCGTGTTATCGAGCAAATCAACACTAATAGAGAATGAATTCTCTTCATTAAGATTCTTTAAATTTTTCTCAAATGCAATATTTCTAACATTCAACATGAGAGATGATTGAGTTTGATGTTGAAATGTTTCAACTAAAAAATAGAAAAGATTTTAGTAAGTGAATTCATTTTCATCCGATAAATGTTATATGAATAACTATTTTCTAGAACAATCAAAATATATAAAGAAATGCAGTATTTACACAAAAATCAAAACAATAAAAAAATAAAAAAATATAATATGAATATAAAAAAGAAAATTATCGCACAATTGAAATATCATTTATCATTCCATCCTAATATAACATGCAACTATATGTATAAATTAATTAATACACAAGTTGATGATAGAAAACACATATGCGCACTTAATGTCAAGAAGCCAATGCTCCAAGTCTTCCACGCTGAAAAGGTACACTAACATTGGACCCATTATAAATACCATTTTTCTTAGTGCTCTATCAAAAGGAAAAATAAATATTTTTAAATTATTTATTGGACAGAAATTGGAATCTGATTGATGGGTTCTGCCTTTAATCATTCCTCTTTTATTCAGCTTAAATAGAAAATATTAGATTAAAAAAAGTAAAGGGGTGAATGAATGGTAAATTAATTTAATTAGCATCTCATCACTTGCCTTTTTGGTTTAACTAAACATAAGTGATGATATTATATAACATAGAATGATAATAATAAAAACAGTCATATCGAATTTCGGTGATACGAATGTTGAAATTAACAGTGTTATATAATCTATAGCATTTTCCTAGAGGGAATATAAGAATCACTAAGCTTTAAGAAGAAATGCACCACTAATTTCACCTTTGCATTTACCAACATTAAAAAATAAATTAGTACTGAAAAGTTCAATGACTAATCATTTAGAAGAATAAGATGTCTCACATTGATCAAAACAAGAAATATTATATTAAAAATTAAACTCGGTTCTCTTTTAAACGTAAATTTCGCATTAACATAATTACTGTGTCAATGACGGTTAGATTGAAATTAAACAATATAAATTATCAAGATTTTAGTTTTAAAGAAAAATAAAAAATTTGTTTGAAATCTGCAACATCTAATCTTGATCCAACGATGATCGACATAGTGAATGTATGAATGCAGAATTTTAACGACGTTAGAGATTTCAAAATTATAAAAACTTGGAGTGCAATATGAGTACAAAATCTCTCTAATTTTTTAGACAATACTATCACTCCAAATTTTTAATACGATACTAGTTTGCACGTTCTTTGAAATTGTCAAAAAGATGAAGAACACACTTGCTACTTCTAAAACTCAAGAAAACCTACTACTTCTAACTTCTAAATAACTCCATATTGTGATACGTGAAGCTAAAAATTGAGTACAACCCATGAAGAAAAACAAGTCCAAAAAAAGAAAAACTTTGAGTGCATGATCCAAAAAAATCTATGGTACATTTTTTTGGGTGAATAAATTCCATGTACATTTACTTTATGTTTTCTTTGTCCGTTGATAAAATACATACATTAATATAAACAAAAATCCATTTTTTAGATACATTCAATTAATGAATGTATGTGGTTTTTATTATACATCACATACATCATTAATTGAATGTATCTAAAAAATGAACTTTTGTTTATATTAGTGACCGGAGGGTGTATTAGAGAAGACGACATATAAGTTTTCAAAAATGCATTTCGAAAATATATTGATTTTTTTTTGCTAATAATATATTGAATATTTCTAAAAAAAATCAAAACTTTGTTTTGAATATTTTTAGAAATGCATTAGATCTTATAACCAAAAAAAAAGCATTAGATCTAGTTTGTTTTTATCTTCTTTCTATCACAATTAAGAAAAAAACACACATGATCAAATGTCATTTGCACATGCAAAGTAAAAATTGAAAATGTTTTCAGGCCTTTTGGACAATATTGTCACTTTCAAGCTTGAATAACACATGTAAATTCTCATTCACTTCAACATTGGGTCCACGGGCAAAGTTCTAACAAATCTCTTTTAGTAAATTCTCAAGTACCTTTTTCATGTTTATCATCCTTTTGAATTTATTCTTGCAGCTTATACTTCAAGAATATAAATTTTTCACTGTGTGGCATAAACTTTATGAACTTCTTACATCAGGCACATCATAACTGTTAGATTGAACATACAATTAATAAAAGATAAAGCTGTTAGATAAAAAAAATCAGATTAAAAAAAATAAGATTCTGAAAAACGCAAACAATAGATGCAATGTTTGATATAGAAGTTCAACTAATCGTGTCTACATTTCCGACTGCAGAGTATGTGTAGTTACTTTCTATTATTTCAAGCTTAGGGTTTACATTATACAATTTATAGTTAAATACTATGGTCCAAATTACATTAACCATGAACCGTATCCAACAAAAATCATGAAAATTGTCTCATTTTCTTCTTTCTCTTTAATGGATGGCTACCACATGTAGAGAGTAAAGCGAATATAATATAACACACTTTTGGATACATTTTGGAGGGTTCTTAGCTTGACCATAACTAACACCAAGCACATGGGGGAGACAAAATCATGTCATTATCTTAAAATGTACCAAAAATAATAATACCAACATTAACAATAAGGTACACGAAAATTTTAAAAAAATATGAAAACAACCAAATTTCTCATCCATTCATATCTAAAAAAGATATTTAGGTCCCTATTTTATTTATAGGTTGTTGGGAAATATGACAACCAACCACAAATTTTAGAATCCTAAAAGATAGGTTGATGGGCGGCTCAAATTTTAAGCTCGATATTTTTTATTTTTTTAAAAGAAATACTACATTGAAATATGAACTATCTAATTTTAATTCAATAACTACCGAGATATGAACTATCTGATTTTGATTCAATAGCTACTGAAGTTCTCGTTGCGTGAACACTTCATGCCACGTAGTGCAATCATCAAACTGCAACTTGGAAAGAAAAATAATGGAAACGTGAAAATTGACAAATCATATCAATTATAGCTCAAAATCTAAAAGGGTGTATCACAATCACAAAGCATTAAATGGTAGGTTTCACCGTCCAAAGGTGGCTATATTTTTGTGTTTGTTCATACAAAAGACTATGATTGTTACTGACAAGCAGTAGTAGCATTTTATTTGGTTTTTTGCAACTACATGCAGACATTAAGATTTGATGGCCATGTTTCTCTTACTTAAAAAATAACCATAACCATTCAAAACCAAACGTGATGCATCAATGCTGTACTCACATGTTTGTTGTGTTGTGTAGCTTGATTTTTATGATTACTTTGTTGTTAATGTCTTTGTACCTTGAATTTTGAGCTGACACCACTCTAAGGCCTTGTGTAAAATATTGCTTTTATAAATCCAAAGAGGAAGTTTTAAATTTTCATGTGAGATTATTCCTTAGATCGAAATTGCTATTGTTAATATAAATTGAATTGTGTTTATACCATTGAAACATGGCTAACGTGCCAATTTTAATGTTTCTTTGTGACCTGTCTCAATTTTAGATCGACTATATATACATAAACATTTAAGCACAAAGATATTAAGGGATTACTGTGATGCTATTAATTAATGGTAAGCTGAGATAAACAAAAATTTGTGTTGAATTATTGAAAAAGAAACAAGTGATCTTAAGTATGATTAAGAATTTCTACAGTTTTAATTTGTGTGAGCTAAGGTCGTGCTTATAGTTTTAAAAATAACAAAACCTATGTGCTATTTTCCATTAATAACAACATGAAAATTAATATTCCAAACTATGCTATGAAAGAAAGTTAAGTCTATCGACTCTTTATAGCACGTAAAACAACTATAATATTGTACGTAAGTTTTGTCCTTTTAAAAAATGTGAGCGACTACAATTATGGTCGAGACATCATGATTTTTTATGTCTATACGACCACAATATGTAGTCGTAATTTGAGACCATATATATCAACTTATTCGACGAAAATTACATGTGATATAAATATCGTGGTCGGACCGCTATTTAAAACTTGTGCTAGAATAATTTTTGGGAGAAAAAGGTGGACTCCACCGTCCAAAGAAGGCTATATATTTATGTGCTTCTCCTCACTACACATTAAGGTGTTAAGTTAAAAGGAACTTCTTAACTTCTCTAAGTTCTCAATCATCACCTCATATCACAACTTTTTCTTCTTTTTCTTTAACCATGCCACAAAATTGCATAGCACCAAAACCAGAATGCTTTAAAAGTACTCTCTCTTTGGAAGGATCACCACACATGACTGATCCTCATAGCTCAAACAATGAACAATCATTACCAAAACTCATTATGTATCCCATAACTTTAAAGGTAATTAACAAGACTTAGTTTCAATAGTGTACATAATATAATAATTGTAACATACTATACTCATTATGTGCTCTATTTTGGTGTATGCAGTTTGAGGATTTGGTATACAAAGTAAAAGTAAACCAAAAAGAGAAGACTATACTCAATGGTATCACAGGTGTGGTGTGTCCAGGAGAAATACTAGCTATGTTAGGGCCATCAGGCAGTGGCAAAACAACACTCCTTACAGCACTCGGAGGCCGTCTCAACGGCAAACTAACCGGAAAAACCACATATAACAATCAACCTTTCTCAGGTTCAATAAAAAGAAGAACAGGTTTTGTAGCTCAAGATGATGTTCTTTACCCTCACCTAACCGTAGCCGAAACACTAGTTTTCACTGCACTTTTGAGGCTTCCTAAAACCTTAACAAGAGATGAAAAAGTTGTGCATGTAGAGAGAGTGATTTCTGAGTTAGGACTAAATAATTGTAGGAATAGTATGATTGGAGGACCACTTTTGAGAGGTATATCAGGTGGTGAAAAAAGGAGAGTGAGTATAGGACAAGAAATGCTTATAAATCCAAGCCTTTTGTTGCTTGATGAACCTACTTCTGGTTTGGATTCTACCACTGCTTTAAGAATCTTGAACACTATAAAAAAACTTGCTAGTGGTGGTAGAACTGTTGTTACAACAATTCATCAACCTTCAAGTAGACTCTACTATATGTTTGATAAGGTTGTGTTGCTTTCTGAAGGGTGTCCTATATATTACGGTCCTGCTTCAACTGCTCTTGAATATTTCTCATCTGTTGGTTTTTCAACTTCCGTGACCGTTAATCCAGCTGATCTCTTGCTTGATCTTGCCAATGGTAATAATCAAAATCATTGTTTTATTCTTTGTTATTAATTAAAGCGACACTAATAGCCATTTTAAAACCGTCTCTGAGGGGATTTGAACTTTGTCCCTGAGATTACAATGTTAGACTCTTACTACTAAGCTGACACGTTACCGACTTTCAAATGAATTATTTGGTAAATTGTCTTTTCAAGAAAGAAATGCTAACAATGTCATGAAAAAAATGGAAAATTGCAGGTATTGCACCAGACTCTAAGCATGTAACCGAACAAAGCGAGGCCTTGGAACATGAGAGGAAGACTGTGAGAGAATCTCTAATTTCATCTTATGACAAAAACATAGTTACAAGGCTAAAAGCCGAGGTTTCTAGCATGGAGGTGAACAATTTCAACAACATTACAAAAGATGCTTGCACAAGTAAGTGTTCATGTTCTATCTTTATAGGAAAAAAAATCCAAAAGGAAAATATTACCCTTTTGGTTACTACTTTTTTGTTTTAACTCTTACTATATTTTCTTAATAAATTAATGCAGGGAATCAAATAAATCCAGAACAATGGTGTACAAGCTGGTGGTATCAATTCACTGTACTATTACAAAGGGGAGTTAGGGAAAGAAGGCATGAAGCATTCAATAGGCTGAGAATATTCCAAGTCATAAGTGTAGCTTTTCTAGCTGGACTTTTGTGGTGGCATACACCAGCATCACACCTTGAAGATAGGGTAAGAAATAATTTCTTCATCTTTTCGGTACCAATCACTTGCGCTAGAACGGAAGGACTAATACGAGGTTTATTTATTTGTAATGCAGACAGCTTTGCTATTTTTCTTTGCTGTTTTCTGGGGATTCTACCCTCTCTACAATGCAGTTTTCACATTTCCACAAGAAAGAAGAATGTTAATCAAGGAACGTTCCTCGGGAATGTACCGTCTTTCGTCCTACTTTCTAGCAAGAACAATAGGAGACTTGCCACTAGAGCTAGCACTACCAACAGCATTTGTCATCATATTATATTGGATGGGAGGACTTAAACCTGATCCTGTCACTTTCATCCTTTCACTTCTTGTAGTTCTTTACAGTGTTGTTGTCTCTCAAAGTCTTGGATTAGCATTTGGTGCTATCTTGATGGAGATTAAACAAGCAACTACACTAGCTTCTGTGACAACACTTGTTTTTCTCATTGCTGGAGGATACTATATACAACAGATTCCACCTTTCATAGTTTGGCTTAAGTATTTAAGCTATAGCTACTACTGTTACAAGCTTCTTCTTGGTGTTCAATACAATGAAAATGATTACTATGAATGTTCAAAGGGAGAATTGTGCAAGGTTATGGACTTTCCTCCAATTAAATCAATGGGATTGAATCATATGTGGGTTGATGTGTTCATCATGGCCTTGATGTTAGTTGGTTACAGATTAGTTGCTTATTTAGCACTTCGTAGGGTTAGGTAAATCTAAATTGTGGCAAGGAAAAGCTCATATATATACATATAGCATGAGAATTTGAAGCGTTTTTGTGCTAATTCCATCTGAGGAATAATACTAATTAGTAGAATATTATTATTAAACTTTTGATTAAGCTCTTTGAATGAAACTTTTATCAACTCTTTATGACTTGGTTGGATGTACATATTTAATATTTTAAACAGTTTCAAAGAAGATCAAAGAAGAGTTTAATAACTATGCATTGACGACCAAGACATCGTTATAATATTATGTCCTAAAATACTTGTATAAATATTTACACTGATATATGATTCGACGCTGTTTTAGACTATTGGTGCATAGTAATTAAATCTGCAAATACTAATTCCAAATTCTAGTTTGCATATAATTCAACTGCCTGAAAATAAGGTATATGCTGCATGATAAGAAGCAAGAAAAATACACAAGAAGTCCAAGATTGCAACTTGAGTACCCTTTATCCCACAAACAAAACAGTGGTTCATGTTGAAGCCTTTGAAACTACTGTGTTAGAACAGTTATCTAGTTCAAAAGTAAAAGGATGTGAAAAACACAAACAGAGAATACACGATATTTGATCATGGAGTTTGGACAATTGTGTCTACGTCTCCGACTGCAGTTGTATTCAAACTTAAGGTTTACATAAGCAACATGTCCACTTATCACTAAACTATGAGCAGTATCCATCACATTTATGAGAATAAATTTCCAAAATGCACTGGTGGCCCATAACAAGGTGTGAAAACTATTACACAGTTTTGTTCAATAATTAGCATAGCATTAAATTAAAAGTGAGCCAATCAAGTAATATTCATTAAGCAATGATTATATCAAGATAACGGCGTGAATTGAAATCAAATACTTAAGAAGATTAAGATTAGTTAATGCAACTAATGTGGAGTTAGACTAAAATAATTGATATTTGAAAGTGAGTGGATCACATCATATTTCATGTAAAAAAAATAAGAAATGACACCTAAAAGATCCGTGTCATACTCTACTTCAGCATAGTGCATTATCCACTCTAATTATAATCACTTTGATGTTGGACTTATGAAAGGACTAGGCATGCTTATGCAAAAAAAAAACACAGTAACTTTTTCAACAGGTAGAGTTCAAGGGATGAGATCTAGAAATGGACTTGTCAATCAATTATTAGCTATGTTTAGAAAAGTAAATAATATGTCATATATGGTTAAACTATGTGTGAGAAATGAAGAAGTGAAGAAGCAAAGTATGATGATTATATGATAAAAGTCACTTTAAGAGGGATTCCATATATAAAGGAACATAATTATATCACCCTTGACATCGGTCATTTTCATTAAATGTTAGGTATTTAGTCATAAGCAACAAAAAAAGGAGTGATGGTGGTTGCAAAGAGTTGTTTCTTTCAATGATTGAGGGTTTCATGATGGTTTAATAAATCAACAAAGCTAAGGAAGTAGTTCTGGTATAGTCCAAAAGGGTGACCAAACCTGAACCACTTGGGTGGGCCAGATTGTCTGAGATCCACTTTGAGATTGAGTTGAGCTTATGGTGTCGTCCGAGTCTCGAATAGATCATTCACTAAACGCACATTGGTTTTTAGAGTACTCAAGTGGTTGAGCTCAAGTGGTTAATGAGTTTCACTTAAGGACGAATCGTTCAGGAGAATCCGAATTCAAATCCTAAATGGAATAATTTATAGCCAGACTTTACATGTCACTTATCTTCTAACCGAATTTCATATTACCAGAATATGTGAGAACCGGAGGGTTAAACACAACAAAACAAAAATGACACTGATGCCTTCCATTATACTAGGCTGCTAGCAATAGTTCAACCTACCTGGTAGTATAGTTATAGAGATATCTACGATCTCAACAACATATGTGAATATTTTGAAGCAGTGTTATGAAAGCTTAACGAAGATTTGTCTGCAACATATCTCATGTCTACCCTGAACTGATGAGCTTCTAAAACCCAACTCGCCAAAACTTCCAAATTCTTATATGATAAGAAAAGTAAGATTATCACAATGCCTACATCTTGCAGCAATATTCCTAAGTTACATCTAACTCGTTTCCATTGTTTAGTTAGAAATTTAAAGGTTAAACCAAATTTAATTTTTCCATCTCCACTGTTGTGTACTTGTGCTTTTCTTGCTATGCAGCATGTCTATCACTAAAAAATGAAAATTAGTAAAATTATTAATTACAGTACAGGGCATATGCTTTTGTAACATTCCATTATTTACAGTGGACACAGTTCATTGTTCCAAATCAATGTTACAAATTCTAACAACCAACAGAATTTACACTTCTACCTTAAGAATCATGGCGTCATCACCATTCAGTTAATCTTGTTGATACTAAGCAAGAAATTGTCAAAAGTAAACAAAAAAGATTCTATGTTTGGTACTTTGGTTTATGAACCAGATACCCTAAGAGTTCAAGAACAATATGTCGGGGTTCATTTAGGCAATAATGATGCACCATTCAATTCAAGTATTTTGCATGTGAAAAGCAAAGGCTGCATTCTGAGATTGAGAAGTCAATGTAGATGATGCCATATGTTGCAGCATATTGCATTTTTGCTCATACATCTCAATGTGGTGCTACAGAAAGTTTCAAGATATTAGTATTTGTATATGTATGGAAACAAGATCAGTAAAAATGTTCGGATTTGGGCTGTACAAAATATATATTCTCTTACCAACTGTATATATTGTGTGAAACTATGGGCACACTGTATCTTCAATCTGATTATATTCCAATTGCATTTCTAAGAATATTTCTAAGAACATGGACACATGACATGATACAAAAACGTGAAGCTTTCAATCAATGTTGGTTGGGTGCGGAAATCCTCAATAATCAGTCCCTCTCTCCTTTTTGTTTTGATTTTTAATTTTTTTTTGACACATAAATGTTGGTGGCACAAGGTCAAAATCTCCAACTCATTTAAAATTAACTACATTGAGCGGTTGAAGATTATGACCTTGTGTATCCAACGGATTCTCCACAGATATTAGTTAGCGTTATAAACATGTGGCGAATACCACATGCTTATAACATAATTATCAATGAATCACATACATCACAATCATCTAGCTTAGATGGAAAAGATACTTCAAGAGAGTAGTAGTGAAGGAAACTTGAATTACATAAAATGTTATTGCAATTCAATTCAAGTAAGGACGGTGCCTAAAAAATATATTTTCGATCACTATCATAAACAAAAATGTATTTTTTTAAATTTGAACTTAAATTTTTGCTTATATTTTGGATGAAAAGTTTTTTTTAGTGTTTGTGATTGACAATATTATTTTTATTGCACATACATGTAATAACAAAAGCTTACGATATTGATATTGTTATACACATTCATTCGAGTTAGGTCACATGTCCCCGTGGTTGTATGTGAATTTCTTGTAGTGTTTACTATCATTGGTCTACAAACAAGTAATGATCAATGAGGCACCGTCCATTTGGTCCAAAAAGAACGAAGCACCGTCCATGCTTGCGGCGAAACTGATGTCGTCAATCACTGGATCCGCCGGTGGAGTGTTGTGCCAAAGTTACCGTCATTTATTTGTCTCCACTCTATGGCCACTTCATCTCCTCTAGAATTTGGGCATGATCTATCATCGACCAAAATTTAGTCAAATTATAGGTTTTCAATATTAACATCTCCTTTGACCATTAAGTTGTTAAGATTTGTCTACTAAGAGATCATAATTTTTTAAAGAAAAAAGGGTTAATCATGTTTTTGTCCCTATAAAATTGGGAATTTCTAAGTTTAGTCCTTACTTAATTTTAATAGTTTTTTTAGTCCCTACAAAAAAAATTACTTATAATTTTAGTCCCTGTTAAAACAAAGTTTGTTTAATTATCTTTGAACTCTTAAATTTTTGATCGATTTTTTAGACAAGTTTAGAACACTATGAAAGGTTCATTTACTAAAATTTAGAATTTTCTAACGTTAAACAAATTAAATATTAATTTTTTAAAACGACAAAAGTTAAAATAAAAAGTAACAAAATCTGGATGTAGAAATCAAATTTTGCGATAATTTTTTGCTGATGAACTTTTAGTAATGTACTAAACATGTCTGCAAAAAATTGTTCAAAAACTTAAGAGTTTAATCATAAATTAAACAAATTTGAATTGAGTAGAGACTAATAATCAGTGCAGAAAAAAAAACTAATGACTAAAAAAATTATTAAAATTAAGTAAAGACTAAACTTAAAAGGTCTCAATTTTATAGGGACTAAAAACATATTTAACCTAAGAAAAAATCTAGTGTTTAAAAGTTCTTAATGTTGTCAACACATTAAAACTTTAAAAAATAAATTTTTTACATAAAACTTATCAATTATTTTCTCATGATACTCTAAACCTATAAGTGTAACCCATAAAGAAAAGTCTCGAGTTGTCACATGCCTCTTATAAGGAAATCCAGCTCAATTTAACCACAATTATGTTTGAGATAAATTAAAAATGCAACATGGATATCATAAAAAATGTTCAAGAGGACAAAGCTATGATATGAATAATATAGAAAGAAAAAAATATATATGATGTCTTTCTACAAGTGTTTTACTTCTTACTTTCTAAAATAAGTGATTTAGTTGACCAATTTATATATATTAATTTATTAATCAAATTTAATCCTTGATTAATAATAACTAAAAAAATTGATTACTGGTGATGGATTTAATTTGTATATTAAAATTGGTTCATAAAATATTTCCTCAAATATCTAATTGAGGATAAAATGGCGTGTAAAAAATATTATACTACTGTAGAAATGATTTTTTTTTTCTACAGACAAAAAATTAATTTGATTATGAAATTGGTAATTCGTCACCTTTTCTTTCTCTGAAAAAATAAATAATTTGAATCTATTTTTAATTACCCGGTGACTGATTTAATCTGAGGAAGAGGAAGCACTACTCCGTCGTTTCAGCCACCGGAAAATGGCGAAGAAGCGGGATCAACACCGGTCATCCCAGAGTTCCGGTCACCGGAAAAACCAAATCAACTCATCTTCACAACCACGCAAACAAACTACCTCATCCTCACCTTCTTCCAGTACCATCAAACTCGTTACCTTCTTCATCGTTTCATCGCTAATCGCCTTCGTCACTTTCCGCTTCAAACAATCTTCTCCTTCGCAACAAAACGAATCGTATGTATATCAACGAGGTCTTGTTACAACTGACGCCAATTACGAAGATATACTCAACGTAAGCATTGCCGTAATTACGCTCTGAAATTGATGATTTAGACTGTAATTGAGGATTTAAGTTTTGATTATTGTTAATGATATTGTGAGTCTACTATGAATTAGGAGAATGTGAAAGTGTCGGAAAATGTATCTATGCGGCGTTATGATTATCCTGTGCTTGGATACATTACTCCCTGGTAAGCTTTTTTGTTCTTGAATGAATGTATGTTGATTCTTTTCTTTTTGCATTGATTAAACACAAATCTGCGTTAGATGCAAGAGTTTAGTTAGTGCTATATTATATTTTGTCGGTGTACAATTATTTTACACATTGCTTAAAAAATAATTTATACATGCATTCAATGACCCGACAACACATGATTGAATGCATGTGTAAAATAATTGTACTAATTAAATTCTTAGATGCAATAGTTAGTTACAATAATTAGTTACACTAGTTAGTTAGTGAGGGCAGTCCTCAAGGAGCTAGTTTTGTGATCTGTATCCTGACTCCTAACATTAGCATGGTTATATTGCTTTATGTTTGTTCTTCGTACAGTGAAAATTCAATTTTATTATATGCTATTTTTTGTTCTTTACATGTCAATCCTCGTGTTAAATATATAGCTTTATATGTACAATTCATAAGTATCTTCAAAAATATTAACTGTGGCAGGAATTCTCATGGTTATGAAATGGCGAAAAGGTTCAACTCTAAGTTTACACATTTGTCACCAGTCTGGTATGATTTAAAGAGGTATGTACCTCAGTCCTCAGTCCTAAGTGACTTATTTTGAAAAATAGAGGGATGGGGGGCATAGTTCACATTCCTAACCCTTCTCGTTTCATTTCATTAGAGCTTTCAAATATATTTTGCAAGCATCTAAAAATTTATAGCATATTTAGATTGTAGTTTCTGAAGTTTTACTTGTTTTTTAGCCTTCTTTTATGTAACACGGCGTGACCTAGGACGCCTACATTTTAGGAATAGGATATCAAGTTTGATATGAATTGACATCACAGCTTTAAGTGTCAGCAGAATATTTCCTATTCTAATATGTTTATGTAATTTATACAATATACTGAAATTCTAGTATATACTCATTGATAAATCCTGGGGGTTTTTATTTAGTTAGTTTTTATTATATTGCTTTATGGTTTTGCTTCATCAGTTGCTATTGCCAGCCAACAGACTAGCTTAGTTCTGGAGGGGAGACATAATGCTGACAGAGGATGGATCTTGGAGCTTAAAAAGACGGGAGAAGCTTTGGTAAAATGAATCAATTCTCAACTTCCAAACTTATTTTCATTACATCAATGACAAATAAAATACCTCTTTTGTCCACAAAGTCTTCAACGTGTAATGTATTAATTTCAAAAGCTATGCTATGTACTCCATGACATTCTTACTTAATTTTGGATTTGTGAACTAGAAAGTAGAGATAAATTGGGGAGTTGTGTTTGGGGCACGCTAATAGGAGTGACACTCGGCTAGTGGGTTTTAGAGATGTAATATACAACAATTTCATAATTAGAAATTTACATTTTAGAATGAAAAAAAAAAATGGAAACAGAATAGCTATGGCATCTCTGTGACATGTATCTTTTCCTCCAATATAGCAATTAAAATTTGAATTAATTATATATATCTTAACTGTAAGTCTGTAACTATGTCCTACTGACTCGTGAGCTGTAGAGAAGGAATGTGGGGGAGTTTATGACGTAAGTTGTTCTTAAGTTGGTTCCTTATTTTAACCCCCTTCCTAAGTGAAAGCGTCCAGACCAGTCTGTTTTTTGGGCCTTGGACTAGCTAATAATTTTTCCTTCCCAATGGTTGACCTTGTATAATATCATTAACATGTCTGACCTAACAATTGTTTAATTATATTGTCCGGGTATTATTTTTATGCTTTTCTTTAGATCTGGCCTCAATGAACCTTCCATTATTTTTGCTATTACATGTAGATCTTGCCTAGAGTTGTTCTGGAAGCATCGCCAGAAGAACTGTTGAGAAAGAAGAAACAAAGGAACAAAGCCATTGACCTTATAGTGACAGAGTGCAAGTAAGCCTCTGATTATTTTGTGATACATCTTCAACACAGTGGTTTTATTTTATGGAAAGAGAGTAATTTCTTATGCTAGAAAAACATCTAGCTTTTGCTTATATAATCTTCTCGTGGTGACTGATTTAGCTATTCCGTATCTGATTATCATCTGCTGTAATATTGGATGTTTGGATACTCTCTTGGTGTTATATTTAATTTTATACTGCAATGAGTGTATTGTGCTATAATTCTAAAAGAGGGGAAATTTTTTATGTGAAATTACTCAAAAGGAATCCTCAGTAAAACTAACCGCTCAATTGGTTAAATGATGATCACAAGTGGTTAATGACATTAAGCAACCATTGATTAACTTAATTAACCACTTGAGTGATTTGTTCTTCTTAAATACAAATGTTTTTGCCAATAATTCCTTTAACCATGGTTGGTGGTGTATTAATACTTCATTTACCCAGCTAAATACCATATGAGAAGTTCATCCACTTTAAAGAACCCATTACCCGTGTATTGCATTGATATCAGAATTTTTTTATGGCAGCAAATATTCATATTTCTATATGAAGCTCTTCCTTTCTTGATACGTTGGGTCGGTTGTGTTATGGTTTGGTTTTCATGAGAATGTACTTCTTTTGTAGGGAAATGGGATATGATGGTGTTGTCCTGGAATCTTGGTCAAGGTGGGCAGCTTATGGTATCTTGCATGATCCAAGCATGCGGAATTTGGTGAGTATTTGTTATGTTTTGTTTAATGTTGAGATACTCTTTACTCAGCAAAGATGTATTATATGCAACTCTGCTTGTAATTCATGGACTAGGCTCTTTTCTTCCTTCTGTTAAATTTTTGAGTTTACGAGGTCTGGGCAGTCATCAAATGATTGTCACAAATTTCAATTGTTTATTCTTTAAGTTTAGCTGATATCGTAGTGATATGTAAGAGGTGTTTCAGTTTCTGTACGGAACACTTACCATTACAATTTTCTCACCTTCAGCTTTACCTGTAAGACAATTATGTTATGTGGTGTATATATGACTGTGGGGTGAAAAGCATATTGTAAAATCTTTCATCTCGTTTCATGTGAGACAGATGTTTCCATTTTGTATTTGCACACTATAGCAGTTGATATGGTCTTTCTTCTTTTACATGCGCAGGCTTTGCAGTTTGTAAAACAGCTTGGAGATGCACTGCATTCTGTAAGCTCGGCAAATATTAGTGGACAGAAGTTGCAGTTGGTCTATGTTATAGGTCCACCATCTTCTGAGAAACTGCAAGCACATGACTTTGGTCCAAAAGATCTTGAGACTTTAAGTGAAGCTGTCGATGGATTCTCGTTAATGACATATGACTTTTCTAATCCTCACAACCCTGGTCCTAATGCACCTTTGAAATGGATTCAAATTATTCTACAGATGCTTCTTGGTGGTGCCTCTGCCAATAGTGCCCAAAACATTGCCCCCAAGATATTTCTTGGCATCAACTTCTATGGAAATGATTTCTCCCTTTCAAAGGGTAAGTCCAAAGACTTTCATTTGGTTTTTCCGGGGTTTATCATGTGACTGCATTTTTATCTGTTACCTATTGGAGAAATTTGTAAGTGCAGGTTCTGGTGGTGGAGCTATTATTGGGAGAGATTACCTCGCACTTTTGGAGAAGCACAGACCTACTCTGCAGTGGGATAAGAACAGTGGGGAGCATGTTTTCTTTTACACTGATGACAAGGATATCAAGCATGCGGTATTTTATCCATCTTTAAAGTCAATTTCTTTGCGTTTAGAGGAAGCCCGTTCATGGGGATGTAGCATCTCGATATGGGAAATTGGTCAAGGTTTAGATTATTTTTTTGACCTTCTGTAGAAGCCTGTATGTGTACTATGTATGTCCCGTGTTAATGTTTATTCATACCTGTACTCATTCTGTATTCCGTACAATTGAAATCGATTTTTCTCAAAATGAGAATTTTATTTAGGCTTAAATATATTTTAGAGCAAATTACATTCCCCTCCTCTCAAAGATGCTTGAATTACACACCCCTCCCCTCTTATGTTAAAATATACACTCCCCTCCTTTGAAAATAAAAATTTATACTCCCCTCCCCTATAAGATGCTTGAATTACAACCCCCTCCCTTAATAATTAAATATGCACTACACTTTAATCTATTTCAACTTAAATAAATGTTTATCATATAAACTAATTTTGAACCACCATTTAAAAAAAAAAAAAA
>Ga0209282_1000602_pt1 | contig 17713 bp, 13 predicted proteins | sample Mtrugardesep15_FD_187529 | JGI IMG/M metagenome (GOLD analysis project Ga0209282, IMG submission 187529) | Root nodule microbial communities of legume samples collected from California, USA - M. trunc garden sep15 (SPAdes) (version 2) | ecosystem: Host-associated > Plants > Roots > Nodule...
GGGGGGAGCGAGCACAAAACTTTATAATCTGACGCATTAAATCAAACACAACTTCTAAAGTCTGAACTGTCTCGGTAAGTGGCAGAAAGATTAGACGGCTTCAAAATGCTGATCCACCACCCTTGGTCTTTCCAATCATCATATCTTTTGCTTCGTTGATTTTGGAAGCAAGATAATGGCTGCCACCAGCATCTGGATGGTTTGCAACCATCACTCTCCTATGTGCTTCTTTAATCTTATCTGTCGGAGTTGTCTGTCTGTCATATTTTATCCACAGTTGAACATCAGCAAGAGTAAGATAAAAAAAATTATGGTAAATTTTTTGTCATAAGCGTTCAGAGCGAAGTTCAAAATAACCAACAAGAGTGAAAATACAGACAAAGTATGAAACACAAACTCAGACCAATTAGAAGTCTAAAATCTTAATGAAGTGAATGAAATTATCCTCATGTTTTTAAGCGGTTAATATGTGCATATTCTGAACTTTGCCCCAGGCAAATACTTTGGGAGGGAGACAAAGGATTCAACACCCTCCCTCCATGAATGTCTAAAAGGTAGGAACACAAAAAATAAAGGGCAAAACTTAGAAAGAGTACCTTATGTACTGTTTTTACTGTTGTCCTCCAATAACAATGCAAGTGTATTAAAAGTCCACGTCAGACCCAAACCCTCGTCATCTTGTTAACCCTTGTTTCATGATCCGTTAATAATGAGTCGCAATAACCGCCATAGCCACCCACCAAGATGCTATTTGATTTTTACCAGATTTTTATCGATTGATGATATCCAACATTCATTTCACACCCAATTCCAAAGATTGTATAAAAATAATCCTTGTCTTGCAACAACCAACACCCCTACATCCAGTATCTAGTATTAATTTTTAACAAGATAAGAGGCATTTGGTGTGCTGTGTAAACTTGTAGTAGGACAAAATTCCAAGAGATAGAGCATGGAAACAACACCAATTTCATGAAACTCAGTGAATTAGAAGAAAGAATCTGGGTCTGGGTCTAACGAGAGTTAACAAGGACAAAACAGTGGTTAACAAGATAACGAGGGTGTCGGTCTGATGTGGATTTTTAATACACTTGTCTTGTTATTAAAGGACAACAGTAAAAACAATACATAAAGCATGGTTTCTATGTTTTGTCCAAAAAAAATTCATAAATCATGATTCATTTTATTCATAGAGAATGGATACAATACAAAATGGCACCAATGCAAGGAAATGCATATAACAACATAAAATCAATCAATACCCATTTTAATTATGAAAAGAAAATTATGAAATAAATATGTTGCTAATTTCAAGTACAAATGAATTTCCACCAAATGAGCCATAATCAGAAATGGTACTTGTCAACAATTTACCACCGTAGAGACCAGACAGTACAGAACTATAGCTACAGATTACAGGAGCTATCTGAATCTGAAAGATGGAAAACCATATACTTTTCAATTGAACAAAGAACTGGACCAGGATAAGTCCACTTCACAAGTCACAACTTGCAACACACGCGGGGTAATTTTGAAGTACAATTGCATGACTCACCATTCAATTTCAAGCAAAATAAAAAGGAAGGAATATCAACATCAAATGGACAAGAATTAGTTCCAAGTTATAAATTATTTTCCTGATTTCTCAGCAATCTGAATCAGTTCAACGGTACGAAAAATTACGAAACTAGTAAAATGAACACCATAATTGTCAAACCTATAGTTATTGTTGCAAGATAAATAAACAATTGAATGCATACTCTGATATTCATATTTAATACTCCAATATTTATAACTAGGACAGTGATACTTAATACTCCAGAAGTCATATAACAAAACCAAAAATTAAAGACATCCTCCAACATTTGTAATTAATAGTCAATCAAAATCAAGATTCACAATTTCCCTCAACCTAAGGTATATTTAATAAGCCTGTAACAAGAAAAGCAATGTGGTTGTGGTTGACTGGATGATGGCATGGCTGTCGAGAAATGAGAAAACAGGAACAACGCCAAGTAGCCAAATTATAGTTTCTGGGTAGTATAAGGATAGGAATACTGAATATGATATTGATTTACCAATTCTTCTTGGTGGTAACTTCTAACAGAGGTGGTTATAGGAAACATGGGAAATACAAACTGTAACGAATGCAGTAGTTGACTGCTAAAAAACCAACATAACCTCTAGGATTTAGAGAGCCTAGCCTCTTCCAACCAAACCAACACACAACAACCGAATGGGTAGGAAATGTCAAATCCTTATTCTATGTAACACATGTAAATAATCTACATCTGACCTTGTCTATTGGGCTAATGCCTCACATAGACATGTTTAATAGTAAATAATGAAATCAATTAATAGAAAAGGAAAAACAGAAAACATCAGATATGTGACACAAACAAATCAATGGGAATATGAATTTTAAAGTGCGGCACTTTGTATTCCACGTCAGGGAGAAACTGACTCTAGTTAACAGAAGAACTAATATCAGACAGTTAGGAAACGTGAGGGACTCAAAGCAAAACAAAAAAATTGAGATGACTAAAACCAGAAGGGGAGGGTATTCACATGGAGTTGAACCATTTTCCACCTTAGTTTAATCAATGAATTCGCATTAAAAAAAAAAGGTGACAAACACTGATACAGATTGTCGTTAAACAAAAAAATGATATCTTATTTGATTTTTTCCGGTAGTTTTCAACTTTCGTTACTATGAGCTCACACAATCAATACCTTGAAATCTTAAAAAAATAAAAAATGAAAGTACCTAACACCAAGTATGAGAGCTGCTTCCCTCTTAGTCATAGTAGGCTGAAAACCACCTTCATAAAATTTACGCAACGCAGGTGGTCTAGCTTTGAATGCTTGCCAAGCCTGGATACCATATTTACCGGCATATGCTGCAGCAGCCACAGCAATCCCAGCAATTAAAGGTGAAGCCTGTTACAAACTTCAATTTCAGTTCCACAAAAGAAACATAATTTGAATGTCAATAAATTTTCAAAGGCTCTCCCATAAATAGGTCACCCTTCAATAATCATGGTATCATAAAAGGGGCATATTGCCAGGAAAACTAAAATCCAAATTCGACCTATCAATACAATAAGGCCCCGTTTGGATTGACTTATTTAAGCTTATCTCTTGAAGTAAATATCTTTCAGACTGGAGATACCTTTTGGAAACAGCTTATGACAGTCGGTAAGCTGTTTTCAGCTTATTTCCATAAGTTCTTAATTATACATATGGAAACAGCTTATATCTTCTATAAAAGCATATACATGGGCACTGAGCTTCTGGTTTGAACATATCAATGAAAAACCTAATTCATAAACCCTCCGCCACCCCAGAACCCCGAAACAAAAACCAAAAAAACAATACCATAAACAACTAATCTAAATTTCACAGAGAAATCATGGTTAAAACGTTGGACATAGGGTTTTTGGTGTTGTGAGATTACAGACATAAACAGCGGAAGCTACGAGGTTAACGATGAAAGGCTTACCATAATAATAATTTGAAAACCTTGGAGAAATGAAAATGAAAATTCGAAATAGGATGAAACGAAACTAAACTTGTCTTGATTCGCACGTCAATATTGATTGTGTTCTTGAGAGACAGAAAAATGGAGGAAGCAGGGTATTTTTTTGGGAAAACGGATGGGAGGGTACTGTTCGACAAAAAAAGGGGGGTGCTGAAAGCAGTCTCTTGTATTTTAGTTAATTTGTTCATTTATTGAACGTGTGAGTGGGTGGGCTAACCCATGTTCAGATGGTGGGCTATGAAGGTTGAAAATTGCTGTTCACACTTCAAATAAGGCTGAAACATACCGGAAAAAAACGTAAATGTCTATCGGCAGTTAACTTTCGATGAGGTTATATTGGTAAATTACTTGTGTTTCCTAGCATTGAGTGAAGTGTGAACAACATGAAGGTTGCTCTTTTGAAAAGCCCGACTGTTAGTTGAGTTTGGTAAAGAGTGATTTTTTGTTCTTTGTAAGAGATTTCTCTTTAGACATCTGACAATTACTCACATGCACCTAAAACACGTCGAATGATAGTTAATTATCGTTTAGACACTTCTAACCGATTTAAAAAGTCATTTAGCTGATTAAAAAGGTACCCAAACAACAATTAATTGTCATTCGATATTGAATGGTGATCAACTGTCGTTCGACGTCAAATGATAATTAACTGTTATTCAGTTTTTGGGTGTCTAAAGAACAATTGCCTTCTTTGTATCCCTAACTAAACATTATATATTTGGTCTTGTGATTGTGACCATACCAAGACTATCTCACTGAAAAATAGAGATGACAAAAAAATTAATTAATTAATGGTTGACATATGAAAGCACTGATCATATGGTGAAGGAATGTTTGAGGGTCACAGACTAAAACACCAAAAGAAAGCATGTTTATAAGAACTACTAGTTATTTAGTCTTTGCAATTTAGTGGATGACACAAGAAAACATGACGAGTGTGTGATCAGGCAAACATGCTCAATTGTATTCGGGGAACAATCCTCAGAAGAAGAGAATCCTCATCTTGCTATTCAATCAAATACTACATGCTTACGTTTAAGAATATAATATACTATCTGAAATGTATTACAATATACTTACAAGTGTGTGATCAGGCAAACATGCCTAATTCTATTTTTCTTTTACTTACAAATGCTTTCACAGTTAGAAGAATCTTGGATATGATCATATCATGTAAGATATATAAATCAAAGCTGACAACTTAAAAAAGTTGTCAACCTTAAATAAATATCCGACTCTTTCCTTGTTCATCAAAAGTCATTGCAACCAAATCTTTAAAAACTTAAATCAAAGCTGATCAACTAATTCCATTAGAGGAACTTTTGTACAGGTTGCATAGCTCTGTTTAAATTAAGCAGGATCTGTATTCATCTCTTCTGCCTTTAAATTAAAAATTAAACAAGCAACACGATGCATTAATAATTAATCAATCAGGTTTGTTTATAATAGACCGGAGAGATTATTTAAAATCCCCACAAATTGCTCGAATAGCAAATGTAGTAGTTATTCCCTCTTGAGTAGAACGTTTGTGTGATAGCTACCAGGTTTTTCATTACCATTCCCTACAAGTAATGGCGGGTTGGTTACTCAATCAGTACTTATGGAATTAATACCCACATTAAGCTAAGACAAATTCTCAATTAAAAACCTACTTATTTAAAAGGATGTACTCAAAAAAATATTCAGAGACTTACAAAGCATGGAAGACTACTATATATTCAAGTAAGCCAATATCGTTTTCTCATCTTCACAGCAAAGTGGTTCGGTTACAATTGATGGTAGGATTGCATTACTTCTAACTAAGCTACCAAATGGAAAATCATCTCAAAGAGAATAATCTTATAATTAAACATTATTAGTCATTACAACAAGTATTACTGCTATTACATCCCATGTACAACATGAGTAACTTGACACCAACTATTATTGTAAAGGATACAGGGGAAAAGAAAAGGAAAAGAGAAAGGACTTATATATCAATTCAGCAGATGTAAATGAAGGTCACATCTGCGATCAACTTACTAGTGTAATAACTTAGAATAACACATGCAGAAGTTTTCATGTGCACAAGGATGAATTAACTTTAGCTAAATTATATGATAATCGGTGAATTTGCAGTTCCATCTCCAACTACCTCCTCCTCATCGGAACAACTCCATCCCAAGTTCACAGCCAAGTCTTCTACCCCAACCTTGACCACATCACTTCTAACACCAATGTCAGTTGCATATCTACTCATGCAGTACATTCCTGCTGTTACCGTAGCCATACCAACAGGACTCGGCATTAACAACTTGAGAGGAGAAGAAAGCATTGCAGCCAATGGAGCACCAATAACAGAAGAAGCTTGACCACTTCTTCCAACTCCTTGCTTGTCTACAATCAAAAGACCAGTTTTACAGTACATTGCAAAATCCTCACAGTTGTTCTGAAAAACATCATAGTTACCAAAACCATTTTGAAGAAGATACATTGCTCGATGGATAACAGTTTCAGGTGGGTCGGGTAATGCAGTAGTGCACGTGCCACCTCTTATCCTGGTAAGAAAAACTGTTGGTGAAACTCCATACTCAAAACAGTAAAGAGAACCGTTTCGAAGGAAGCAGTCTAAGCAAGAAAGAACTACTCCACTATTTGGTTGCCTGAATCCACAATCAGGAAAGGTGGGACAAGGGGTTGGTGTTGGATCGTCTACGTTTGAAGATGTCTCGGTGATTGACTTAAAGTTTCTATCAGGTCTGAAATGTACAACCTTGCTCCCCCCAACAAAAATGCCTGCAATGCATAGCATTGGTATCAGATTCAATTGAACTTAGGCACAAGCATGATTCAACAAACAAGATTTTCCAAAATCATTATGAATATAGTTAGATGTCTTGAATCGTGTCCATATCAAGTTGAAGAAGTGTGGAAAATTTTGCAGACAAGGCTGATACTAGAAAACAATGTCGTTTTAAATTGGAGTCCATAAGAAAAGCACCCAATAGTTAGAATACAAACTAATCAAGCAATGAAAGTGAATTGCATCTTCCCATAGTTGTGAGGAATTAAGGGCTAAGGAAAGCTAGCTAAAATATAATTAAGCAGTAGTATAAAATAGGCATGGTTCATAACAAATTGATTTGGTATAATTTACCTAGAGTGATAAAAATTAATTTCCCTAGTTACTTTGGTGTATCAGCTAGCTTGAAAACTTAAACAAATCTAAGACACAATTCCAATGAATCTGAAAACTGCATAGGATGATGCAGCATTGAAATCTCATTGACTTTGGAGCGTTTGATTTAAATAAAAGGGAAAGCAAGAGAGCAAAAAACAGCGTACCGTGATGAGAATAGGTGAAAACAGCTCTGTATGTGTAGACATGATCACCGGGTTTGATGTCGTGTCTCTCAATTCTGTTCGAAATCAAACCCATTATGTCTTCTTCACTCAAAGACAGACCTTAGTCTTTGTGTTACTGCCAGTCACTGCCTTATTGGATTGGATTCCATTTCAATTGGTCCCACCCACGTCATTATTATTATTATTATATTATTCCTAGCTTCTTGTCATAATGATAATCAAATATAAACTAACTTCACTTGTTAGCTCACTCACCAAACCTTCCTTCTTCTATTCTATTCAACTACTCCACCGACTCATGCAATACTCTACTACACACTTGACTATACTTTTTTTGTTTTTATTTCATTCACCGTTTCTCTTTCCTACTTATTCTAAATTAAAATTTCACATTCCAACTCACGCCTCATCATATCAAATTTTGTACCACATATGCATTAAGAGTTCATTTTGATAATGTAACAAGGGACATGGTTATATTAAGGATAAACATTTTACTTCAGACTCCAAAAACTAACCACAAGGGAGAAATCAAGACCCAATTTCATTCCCAACATTCGCCCGATTGTGAATATTTTATTTTGCCCACCAACTTTTTCCAAATATTTTTAACATACATTAAGCTAGTTCTAGATTTTTTATTCTCATAAAATTAACTAAGTTTCTAATAATGAAATAAACAAATTAGGCATATTTACTTGCCAAACTATACAAGGCTTGATTGCTTAGACAAGTCTAAATACATTCATACATGTAATTAAGCATGTTTGAGGGATCAAAATGTATAGTGGTTGTGAGACCATGTAGTCAAATATTTATATCTAAATTCTACATTGATAATGATATGTAACATGTGGGCAGTGGCAGTGGCACATTGAGCCATGCATGACCCATGGAGCTTCGGATTCTTTGCTTCATTTACAAGTGATACCCTTTCTTACTTTTTCTTTTATCCATTATTATTGCACAACCTTCTTCTTCTTCAACCAACTCACCACTTTTCTAAAGAAATAATAATGATATAAGATTGATAAAGTACTGCTAAAATGAAAAGTGATGATCACAAATTATTCTCCAACTCGCACTAACTAGTGCGTAATTGAGTGACAATCTTACATAAATGATTTTAAATAAACTTAATTTAATAAAATTATTTTCAATTAAATTAAATTGAAAGTTAAACAATTTAGTGCATACTTTTTTGGACAAAATTTGGTGAATATTTGAATACACTATATGTAAAAATAATTATGTTTTTTTTGGTAAACTATGCGAAAATAATTTACTTATAGACAAAGGCTAAAATGCCTAAAGTGTGAAAGGGAAAATGCTTGGTTATTTTATAATAGGACTGATTTTTTGTGTTAAACTTTCGGTTTTTAGGACCAAATTGAATTAGGGTTTTTCTAAACTATTCGTCTTTAAAATGGAATGCACGAAGATTCTTGAATTTTAATTACCATCTAAATTTACCAATCTTTAAAACAACTTTATTCTCGAAGAGAAAATAAAACCATATGTCAATTTTTGTAATGGTTAATGAAAAGTAAAATAAAAAACATTCTTATACTTCACATGATTCCAATTAGAAACAGCATGTAAAGCTTCTGACTTTATCCCATGATAATAAAAAATAAAAACATTGCATCTCACTCATTCCACTTGTGCTTGCACTTTTCATTCAAGCAAGTGTAAAATATAGTTACCGGCTCATCAGCTGATTGAGTCTACCTTTCATCATAAGCAACTTTATCATGGCGGCAATTTGGGCATGGTACTACGGAAAGAAAAGAAGAAAAAAAAAAGTGAGAAAGGGCCAAAAACCCGCCATATGAACACACCATTGCGGCCTATGGCATGCATTCCTAATAAAATGGCGGTTTTTGAAAAATCCGCCTCGCTATTCCGCCATGGCGTCAACATTTAACAACACTGATACTTAAACATGAAAACTCACACATAATAATGAATCAGACCATATGTAGCTTCAACCAATCCAGACCACGGCTTCTACTTCTTAAAGCTCGTAATTAAATTAATATACCCTGGAATAAGAAGAAATCCTTGCAATGAGACGCATCATCCTTAACATTATACCACTCAAATTTGACATGAATTGGCAAGTGAAACACAAACTATGCCAGCCAACATTTTTCAATATCTAGAGTCATGTATTATAACTCTGTTAAAACTAATCCAACGACCAATGCCAAATATATAAATAACATTCTGCAATGCAGATTGATTGACAGCTTATGATTTTGTTTGTTGCAATAAGTCCTATATTCACACTCAGTTCCTAAAGTTAGTTCAGGAAAAAATTAAATTAGTTGCATATTAACTGATGGGCTAAAACTTTTAGAAAGTATCAAAGCAATAACATGCATAGCATATGAAAGGCTAATTATATATTTCACACAAAAATTAAGAAACACTTAAAAAATTAACACTATTGAATGTCAAAAAACAACAGATCAACAATCTACTTTGACACATGCTGTCAATATATACTCTAAACCCAAGCTGCAAACTTTTTCATCAAATAGTTAAATTCATATAAGATAAGATTCTAAACATGGTAACTTGAAGGGCTATATAGTTGGTCAGATATTCCCTTCACAACTTTATACAGAACTTGGCAATTATGGTATGAGTAAACTACTTATAAATGCTCCAACAGTAAATATATAGTTGCCCGTAAACAATTATTGATAATAATAACACAACTTTAATTTACTCTTCATCGAGCTCCTGTTTCTTTTGCTCCAAGTTATCGTATAAATCAAAATGAAATAAACGCAATTTATAAGTTTCATTTCATATAAACCAAATTCAAACCCTGCCACTTCCCATATAAATCCCTTATCAAACTTACGTAAACATCCCTAACAAACACAGATAGCACCAATATTCAATCATGTTAAACCCATGAATTAGATCATTTCAAATGGTTACCAATCAAAGAATGCCAAAATAAATTTACGAACTGATTATCAAAACCTAAGATCATGCTTACATGAGAAAGTATGTTCAGTCTCCCAACTAAGAAAAGGAAGAGAGGCAGAAATTGTAGTCACGGAAATGATTTTGCGAAGATGCACAAGGGTAATCGCAGCTAATGAAACCTCAAAATGGAACGAAAAAGTGAAATTGAATATGAGAATGTTTCTTTGATCTTGGTCGCAAAAAAATGAAGTTGGCAGCTAACAATAAATTGGCATTGTTATTTGACAAACAAAATAAACAAGTTCACAATGAGCTAAAGAAAGATGATTAACAAAAATAGTTGATTGACTTGCTTAAGAATTCTCATAATGACAATTTGTGAGAAAAATAAAAAGAAAAGTAGTACCATCGGTCTTGGGTGCCTTCTCCTTTATCAGCAATTGTTCTCTATTTATCTTAACCTGGAAAATTAAAAGCATGAACAAAAAAAAAAGAAGTGGGTTGAAGGTGGTTAATATTAGACAAATAGAAGAAGAGTATGTAGTATGTACGTTTTCCCACATTGGACATAACAACATCTTCTAACAAATACTACATACACAAACCATGTAATGCCTCAACTCCCGAACGCCAATTTTGTATTATATAGGCCATGTTTGGTAAAAAAAATAGTAGATAGTTGATAAGTTAGCTTATAGTGGATGACTTATAAGCTAACTTATAGCGGATAAGCTAGCTCATTGAATTGTAATGTTTGATAAAATTAACAGTTGAAGTAGTTTATAAATATGAAATGACATAAAAAACCACATTTAATTAATAATTATTATTTTTTCAATTAAGAATGCAGGGGTAAAATGGAGATAAAGAATGAACAGGTATAAGCTACTTGAATTAACTTATCAAAAGTCGTTGTAAGCTTATAAAAATAAGTTATAAGCTCGTGTAAAAATGACAATTATCAAATGGAACTTTTTTATTCATACAAGCTTATAAGTTATAGCTCAATTTTATCTCCAACCAAACAAAAACATAGTTTTTAACTATCCCATGCGCATAAGAGTCGAGGCAGAAATGTTACTCTAAAAGTATTTTTCATCAATATAAATATTTTTTTATCAATTCATTTTTTTTTTCAGGGGAAATTTTATTGACAACAATTACACAAATGATCATATTACAACTCTACTGGATTTAAAACTTAACCCTTGAAATTACAAAGTCAAACTCTAACCACTAAATTGACACCTCTTGGACCAATTCATATATATATATATATATATATATATATATATATATATATATATATATATAGTAGCAATGTTACTAATGACAATCACCTTGGTCATTTACAAAAATTTGGAAACTTTTTATTTAAAGTTTATGAGAGTCACATACAACAACTATAATCATTTAGAGAAAAAACGTAAAACATGGAGACTCTAACATATCTCCGTCCTGCATATGCCTGTTGTAGATGATAATTACAAATCACTACATATACTCTATCATAATAACTAATAATAGTAAAATAGGGTAAAATATACAAGTAAAGAATTATAAAATAGAATCTGTTGGTATTCTGTTCATATCATACTATAAAGATATCTGCCAATCATAGATTTTCACTTCAAAATCTCTCTCGTCTTCTAGCCTCTGTCTTAGTTCCTTGGCACGTTGTGTGTCTTTGGCAATTAAGAGAGCAAAGCCCCCACCACCAGCTCCAACCAGCTTGTAACCACAACAGTATGGACTAGCAAAAGAAAATAACTTGTCGACGAAATCATTGCTGCAGTAAGGATCAAGTTCCTGATGCAATCTCCAAGCCTCCAACATTATTTCGCCTAGTTCATCAACATCGCAGTTCATTAAAGCTTCCCTCCCTATCTTTGCCAGCTCCACAAGTCGCTTGATACTGGATACAAGAAGGTTATCCCGGCGAAGATATCTAATTACCACCTTCTGCAGGACCTTCTTTGCAAGTCGAACCTACAAAACAATTCAATATACAAAAAATATCATTGTTAATAAGCAGGATAGAGTTCTGTGCTGCCTGCAGAATACTTATTTTTGTGAATAAACAAATGCTTACTTGACCAGTAAAAACAACTAGAAGTCGTTGCTGCAACTCGGAAATCAACTGAGCTGAAGCCAACAAGGGAACAACTTGAAGCCGCAATGGAATTCCAGGAAAGCTTGAGGTACATTTAATCCCCGGATACAAACCCCCAATTTGGTCCTGCCACCCACCGCCTGTACCCATGAGTTGTTCCAACACCAAAACAAGTCTAGCAACATTTTCAGTGCTGTCATCCCCGTCAATTATCTGAAGAAGCCCTTTCACTACAGCAGCGGCTAAAATACTAGAAGTACCCAATCCACTACCACGTGGAACATTGGCCCATGTCTTGATGTGCATGCCCATATCAGCAAGAATGTTATCGTGAATAATGCCAGTCACAAGTAGTGCACATTTCACCAGCCTAAATGGATCGTCTCCGTCAAATGGTGCACATATAGATGTATAATCCTCGATATATAACTCGTCATGCGTGTCATCACTAATTAATACTCCTGTTGTTTTAGTGGTCTCAATGATGGTGCCAAGCGGAAGAGAACCTTCTAAGCTTATTGCCATATTTAGAACACATCCAGCACGCTCTATGCTCCATGGAGGGGTATCACTCCAACCCCCAACAAAATCTACGCGCACTGGTAATTCTACTTTTACTTGTCTAGGATGGAAAGGCTTATGAATGCAACCATTATCATTCTGCTGTTCATCACAGGAGACGCTACTGGGAGACTCTGACAAATGTTCTGCAGGATGAGAGTAAATTTAGCTTCAGAAAATCCCTTTTCTATATTTTCACATGAATTAAAATGCAGTTGTCTATTTATCCAAATACATGAATAGAGAGTATGAGATATATACAATAAATGCAATTTAGAGCCATTTGACACCAAAAAATGGTTGCATATGAGTTTTACTGTGGTTTTTATTTTACTATAGCTAACACTTGTTTTAAGAAAAGATTGAAGCATCTTAAAAGAGTAGGGTGGTATGCTTTCAAAAAAAATTACCTTTTTTATTAGAAAATTGGATAGAAAACTTTGCATGAATAAGTGAAAAAGCAAAGGCTGTTGGAGAGAAAGGTTTTGACGGGTGGATTTTGGGAGATATAGGGAAGTGCTAATGAAGTGTGGAATACGAATGCAAGAGGGAATAGAAAGATGGGAAACAAACGCTAGAAAAATCAAAGAATATTGGGCCAAAGGGATAAAGGTTCTTGCTGGTGGGCCAATCACAACAACAGTCTACAACAAAAGGTTAAAGTTAAAAGAGTGTTGTGAAACATAATCGTAATGTAAAAAAGAAGAAGTCAGTCAGTAAAGTTAAAACAAAAGCATGTGAAGCTCTATACAAGTCTTTAGGCACTTAAGAAGAAGAAGAACAAGGTATCTATAGACTTTCTGAAAATAGGAAATAAAAACAAGAGACTTTAACCAGGTGAGATGAATAAGGATAAGGAGGGAAAAGTGTTGATAAAAGCACGCACCTTTAAATCCATATCTTACTGCTGAAGCAGTTTCGTCAGCCACAGCATCCCAAACTTTATGTTCCAACTCACATGCTGTCTTTTCATCATTGCAAGCTCGAAGAAGATCGACTTGCACCTGGCATGCTCGGCTCTTGGGAAGTATGTTAGTGTTCTGCTCCTGAACTTTTGGACACATAGCTAGGAGATCCTTGCATATTTTAACTCCAGAACCTTCTTTTTGAAGAATTTCTGCACATAGTTGAGACAAATTGCGTCCCAGCATGCCATAGGTAACACAAGCTTTAGCAATTCCTGCTGCTAGATCAGCTTGATGATGACTAGAACCTATACACATTGTCGAGAAATCAATTGATCTATGCAATTCCTCCAGACTGATGCGCTGAGCAGATCTCCACAAAGAAAGCATGTTTTCGGTTTTTTGTTTAACTAATCCCATCAACCACATTGAAACCTTAAGCATTTGAGCATAAGGAAGTATGGGGAATATTTTTGAATTCCATAAACACTTCGCATCAGTGCCTGAGGAACCCCATAAATCAGTTTCTTGAATACCTAAATCATGTAAAACCTTCTTCCAAGGTTTCCCACAAAATGTACCAACCCCAGAAAGTGAACTTTTAGGGTTATCATGAAGGCCACAATATACTAGGACTCTCTCGCTCCTTCCAACCAAGGGAACCTCCCAAAGACAATGGCGATCTGGAAGCATGAACTTCATTGAATCTTCCACACATATATAATCATCATCTAGAGATATGTTGACTCCAACAACTATACATAATGAGCCAATATGTATTCCACCAGAAATAGATGAATCGTATATAAGAGAATCCTCTCCTACTGAGACACCGGGTGCAATTTTACTGGAAAGAATAATAGCAGATGCTGTAATGTCAGATGCAGTGGTTGCGGGAATAGAACATAGGTGTCTTCTACCAACCAAGTCTGAACCAACACCACTAAGGTGATCTAAAACTTCATTTGAGGTCCCAAAATGCAAGAACAATAAATCATCTGCAAGGGAATAAAATACGAAAGAATCAATTTCAGTACAAAAGGATATGGTGAATGATATAAGTACAGAATAAAAGATTGTCATTGGGATCGACATACAGGCACAGTAGCTGAACATCCTCTGGTTTCCCAGCCTGTTGACCAATTCTTCACCCAAAGGGCGCTTTCTCAACCACTCATGCTTTGCAGGTACCCAGGCAGCAACCAAATCTTCATATAAACTCATCTGGACAACAAGGCATTTATTATTAGATAAAATTAACATCATTTTGCCACAAAAGTGAAGAGCATTAAATGCTTCGGTAGAGAAAATGGTGCAGATTTCATAAATATATACATAAGACTGAATCTACTCAGGCTTATGGGAAGATTTTGAGAAGACCTTTATTTAAAAGAACAAAACTAAATCAAAGCATTTGGCCTAGTTTCGTTCCTCATAAAATTACGGTTTCTGTATGAAGATTAGATCAAGATAGATTACCGGCGAAAGATAACTTGAATAGGAGGAATGTGCTTGTTGGGAATCAAATTCAATGTGTAATAGGATGTGGTGAAACGGAATTCGCAATCCACTTATTCTTTGGTTACCCTGTTTTTACAAAGGTTTGGAGAGTTATTTTGAATTGGCTGGGTATATATACTGGTCTGACATATGGCTGTATATATATCTCATTTCCTTCAGTTCAAAGGGTTATTAAATTTGGGTAGGATAGCCTATTAGCCTCACCTCGCTTAATGACATTTTGGTTTGCTTGTGTTTGGAGTTGGTTACGGCAAGAATTAAAGGATTCGAGTTTGGTTTGGCAGAGTGGTAAACAAACACCCTGGCTTGTCTTGGCTATAGAGCTTTCTAATTTTTGCAATTCATATAAGGGTGAGGTTCCTACCAGATTTTGCCCTCAAGGTAGACTTGAAGGAAATTTTACCGTAATCAGAAAGTGGTGTGGCAATTGGCTGATTGTTAGTGGTTCATACTAAGGGATGTTTGGTGTCAAATTTACAACATATTTTCATTGCAAACGTTAGCTGGACAGTTTTGGCATCGAATAGGAAAATGATTTTCGTGACTGCGTTAGCAGTTTAGAGTGTATTTTTGTGGTTGTAATAGTTTATCAATGTTGAGGAGACTGGGGATTTGAATTTTGTAAGATAGTGATCTATGTAGCTTTGTTTTTTTGGGTGATGGGTGTTGGTTTTGTAAGTTTCTTGTCTGCTACATGCAGAAAATTGGTTATCAGAGGTGCAACCTTTTCGCACATATCTGAATAAATAGTTCTATTTTAAACTGACAAATGATTCAATCATCAACCTCTCAAATTATCAATTAAAACACAAATTATAGTCATAACTATGTTTTCAAACTCGAACGAACTTTGTATCCATGAATAGAAAACCAATTGTTAATGCCAACCATATAATACCTCTTTTCTGGTCCTTATGAGGTCTGAAATCATTTCCTGAGAGGAACAAGCAAGTGTAACAAGGTCCAACCACGCCTTACCTCTAACCGCTATTATACCAGTATCAAGTAGTGTCCTACCATCAACTAAAACTGCCTTGCTTTGAACCAACTCATCTACAGTAGGTTTCTGTAGTAGATTATCCACTAAACTGAGTGCATAATTTTGATTTGAATGCACTTCAGTTTCAGCTGCAACAATTACTCCGTGATTGGAAGCAACATCAAGTGTGATTGGAACAGTGATGATGCATGAAGTGTCCTCGGGAAGAGTCATAACAGATGCATCAAAACACGGAAGAACATCACCAGTCATAGTCAGTATTCCACCTGTAACGACAATTGAAAGAATCAATTGAATAAGGACATTGTTATTAAATTGATGTTTTGTTTTGTCCTACATATATTAAGGGCCTGACTGGATTGACTTACTTGAACTTATTTACTGACATAAACACTTGTGACATTGTTATGACATGTTCACAAGCTGTGTTTCCAGCTTATTTTCATAAGCTCTCCAAGATATCTTATGAAAACAACTTAGCCTATGTTTGGTTCCACGTTTGGAGCCTCCATAATTGATCTGGGAGGTGTAAAATTGATTTTGACGTGATTGGTTTTTCTCAAGTAGAATTGATATTGCCTCCAGGATTGACTCTAACTTGAAGCTAGGATTTGTTGCTTTTGAGTTTAAACATGCTTTTTAAACTGAAATTTATTGTTCAACTCACTTTTAAACATAAACCACTTTACAGTCAGCTGGCTTTTTTAAGTAAAACCAATTTTACAAAATCAATTTTTTTCACCGCAAAGCCAAACATGCACTTATAAATTATACGAAAACAATTTGACTTTATTTTATCTTGCACTATAGAAATAGCTTAAAGTAAACACTTATGTCATAAGAACCCACTTGGGTTGGCCTAGTGGTATTGACTTGGGACCTGAGAGTGTGCTCCTCCTCAAGGTCTCAGGTGTTCGATTCTCTCTGGTGCCAATTTGAGGGGGTTAGTTTAGCTTCTTCAAAAAAAAAACACTTATGTTGTAAGCTGTAAAATAAGTTGTTTATCAAAACAGCCCTTAAACTATACACAAGAAAATACAAAATAGAACAATAAATGTATATATAATAACTAACCTTGATCTCGAAAAGCTTGTCTAGCACAAGAAGCAATAGCAAGAATATGATCAAAAAGAAGAGGAACAGGACCATCAGGTTCATCATCAGCCAAGAAAGGGAGAGGAAGAAACACTTTCCCCATAGGATTAGCCCAAGGAACTCTTTTAGAATCACCACCAGCATGAAGCAATAGCACATGTTTACCAGCAAGCACATTGGCAGCAGTGGTACCATAATGAAGAGAAAGGGCGTGGAGGGCATTGAGAGTGGCGGCACCAGAACCGATACGGCGGCCGAGAGGATCAGGGACGGCGAGAGTGAGTGTTGATGGGGAAATCCGGCCCATGCGTTTGGCCCGATTGAGTTGGGAAGTATAGAGATGGGCTTGTTCTGGGCTTGCGGCAGTGAGAATAATTGCATCCCATGTTGGAACCCTAGATGGGTGGCGTACAGACAATCTTAGATGGTACCATGATTTTCGCATTAAGGATGATAAATCTTCCTTTCTTCTTCTTCTTCTCTCCATTTTCTTTTCTTCTCCGACAACACTAACTAACAGTGGAAACTAAATATCTAATGTCTTGTTCTGTTCACAAGAAAAGACAAGGACCAAAACAAGACACAGAGGAAGATGCATGAAACAATTTTTCCGACCGACAAAATAACTACCATACATAGCGGTTGTAAAAACAGAGAACAAAAAAAAGTAATGGAAAACACCTGGC
>Ga0209282_1000605_pt1 | contig 17642 bp, 8 predicted proteins | sample Mtrugardesep15_FD_187529 | JGI IMG/M metagenome (GOLD analysis project Ga0209282, IMG submission 187529) | Root nodule microbial communities of legume samples collected from California, USA - M. trunc garden sep15 (SPAdes) (version 2) | ecosystem: Host-associated > Plants > Roots > Nodule...
CTCCTAGCTTTCGCAATTCGGCGGCTCCATGGGCAAAGTGACATCTTTCTCCAAATGTGCAAGATCCTTTAGCAAAATTCTCACACAGCTTGGTCTTGATGTTTCTTCCAGGTGCGGCTGGGCCACCGCCAGCAGGAGCTCCTGGGGTGGATTTAGGTGGGGCAGACACTGATAGAGTCAAAAGTAAATCTTTTACCATGTTACTTGCTCGTGCAATTTGATCAAATGTTCCCTCAAGTTCAATGTTTCTAAGATTTGGGTCAGATTCATGGTCTCGAATTGAAAATTTGACTCCTGTTTGGCGACATATCTGCTTCGAGTGCACACCACCCTTTCCAATGATAGCTCCAGCCAAAGAAGCTTCTACACTGATCTTGGCAGTGGAATTGGCACCAAAGCTAGTACCGCCCAGACCAGAAGGAGCCTCAACTCGACCAGGCATACGACCAACATTTGTAGGTGCCATTGGACGGTGATCATCAACTGATGGAGCAAAAGGTTTACCGAGCTCCCATTCACCATGCGCAAAATGGCACTTGTCACCAAATTTGCAGCCTTCAACAGAATTAAACTTGTTACATATGCGGCTTTTAACAGCATGTGGGGCAGAACCATTGTTAGAGACCGGTGGTGGGGCGGCAACATTTCTAGGAGGTGCAGCAGGTTTTAGATTCATCATTTGGGCAACAGCATTATAACCACCGGGAACATGATGCGAGAAGTGACAACCCTCACCAAATGGACAGCCAGCAATGCTGCAAAACAAAAACAAAAAACATTATGGCATAACACAATGAGATCATCATCATACCAAAGTATTATTGTTTAGAAAATAAATGCAATCTTCCCCTTTTTTATTTCTTGTTATCTAATATAAAAATAAATATAGTAATTAAGTAACTTCCACCTTAAGAAGAATATAGGAATGTACCACTACATATCTACTCAATATATCAACTCACATATCATTGCCTATAATATGCTACAAGTGAGGAGAAAAACAAATGGTAGGTTTCCAATGGGGTTTTAGTTGATGAATATTATTATATCCACCAAAAGTTAGAAAATGCTAAATCACTATACTGGCACCAGATCAACTCATGGTGTCAGTTTCAAATAGTACATGATGCAGAAGTCTTTAATTGATGCAATATAACAGGTGATTAGACTTGACAGTGGTGCTAGTGTTTGCCCAACCCAACACCATGAAGCTTCCTTCTAATTAGAAACTAAGTGCCCTTAGTCATCCATTTACGAGAGTGAACATAGTGTAGTAGCAAAGATGAGAATGCTACAATAGATGTGTGAAAATACTAAATGAGAAAGGATTAAGAATGTTAATATTACAGAGAGTTGGACTAGCACCTATTGAAGAAAAGATGGTTGAATCTAGACCTAGCTGGTTTGGGCATATAGTGAGGAGAATACGACAGTTGGAGGGTAACCCGATTGCTAAGAGGCAGAGGAAGACCAAGACAAACTAAGGGTGTGTTAGGATTGAGGGTTTAGGACAGGGAGGGGAGGGTTTAGTTTTCTTTTGTAAACTACGGACTATATAGCATGTTTTTCTAAAATAAATCAAGTGTGATTGAAGTATCATATTATAGTTCATCGTGTTAATATGTTAACTTTTTAAAAGACATTTTATAGTGTCCGTAATTTAAAAATGAAAAGTGAACCCTCCTCTCCCTTCCCCTCCCAAACCCTCCATCCAAACACACCCTAAAGGAAAGAGCAGAACCAGAGCAGTGGAAACAGCAGAATGGCTACTGCTCAAAAGAACAACCAAAACACTGCAATGGTAGAGAACAAGAACAAAGAACCAGTTTTATTTGAACAAAACACATAGCATAGACTCATTATTCCTAATATTTAACTTTTTACCAAGAATTCTCTATTTCTTAATTGACCAAAATAATCATTGCAAATACACCTCAGTCCTACGTAAACACAGAACAGGCAATCAAAGGTAAGTCCCAAACAAAATTTACAGTCGTAAAGGACTTCTATATCTTCTATGCCAATGCTACAAAGCAGATCAGGACGCAATCATCGCTCTGGAGCAAAGGGGAAGACAGATTTTAAAAATTACAATCTGGTGAGAGTGGTTTAAAATAATGAACAAAACCTTGATCAGATATACCTCTAATGTTTTACCAAAAACTTGATAGAACTACTTAGTTGAAGTTATAGGTGACAATAAACAAAGTTCTCTTTTGAAAATATGTTACAAATCCATGAAGTTATATTTTAGACAGACATAATTTTGACAAAATACCTGATCCAACCAGCAAGTTATTTTATTATCTTCTAAATAGCTTACCAATTGGAAGGAGGGTTTATCAGGAATAGAACACAGATTAAGCTGATAAGTCATTATTAAATGGAAATCAACATTTACACTAATTAAGGAATTAAGGAACAGTGTATTGATGAGAAAATTAATCAATTATCTTTGATTTAGTGTTCCCATTGCCATGGGTCTTCCTGCAATTTATTATCTTTTTCGAACTCCATTAATAAACCATTATTCTGTTACAACTTGATTAGATCAATGAACAATATGTACCTGTATAAAGCTTAGAATATCCAGTTAATATGCAGAATTAGATAATTTAGTTTTACGAATTATGACAATTAAAACGCTTAATTCAAAATATTTGTTTAGATAAGAATAGATTTGAACCTGAAAAACTTGGTACAAGGCTTCGTTTTGCTTCCTACACCAGTTGAATCCATTTCTGTTGCAAAACATTAATTATCTTTTCTCAGTTAATGTTCTCTAAATTATTCCAAAAATCTCATTTTTCTTTTAAGTAATAATATTTTTGGAATTAAAGAAAGTAAAAGTTATACTACTACATCAACCTTCAACTCAGGGTCATGTGAAATTTTTCCACTTCTGCTTCCAATTGAAACATTTATCCCAAACTTTGAACACTCTCTGATACACAACTCTGTTGCAATTACGGTTTAGAATTTTGGGTTTAGGTTTCTTTTAGATAAAGGGAATTGATTGTGATTGTTGTATGCGGTGTTTAAGGCGAGGTTTTTTTAATAAAGTTGTTGTTTTTCAATTTACAATCTATTGATTCCGAGCTATGAAACATAGACACTCCTCGGACACACCGACACTTGTAATTGCACTGAATTATGTGATTTTTTCAAATTATTAGTTGTGTCGGCATGTCAGTGTCCGTGTCGTGTCTGTATCCGTGCTTCATAGATTCCGAGTGAAAAAACATCGAAAGCAGATCCAACCAACAATTTCGACAACAGAGTTTCAGAGGGTATAGCTTAAACAGTTTTTTAAGTTCTGAGGAAGCTAATTGCTTCAACTAAAGAAGCATATGGTGAATTTCACATAACCATGACAATCATAAAGCAATAACAATGAAGTGTATTTCACATAATATATTCACGTAATAAGCAAAACACAATTACAAATTTATTTATATGGAAATTTTTAGCTAAATAAGCAAAAAATCATGTATATCCAAACAAACATAAATCCAACAACTAAATTTAAAAAATAAATAAATAAAGTGTATCTTTTTATTATTGTTTCTGAGATTTAAACAAGTATCAAAAATCACAAACATCTTACAAATTCAAGAACACAGAAAATAAATAAATAGAGTTTGTAGAGGTGAAAAAGAAACCTTGTTTGGTTTTCTTGACGGAGCCGTTAAGAGCAGCATCAACCCTCCCTCGTTTGCGGGCATCCATTGTAGTAAGAGAAAGGAGTAGATCGAGATCCAAAGGAAGAAGAAAAAGCGAAACGAAACCCTAACCCTAGATAGAGATAGAGATAGAGAGCTTGAGAGGCAAAAACCCTAACCCTAACCCTAACCCTAACCCTAACCCTAAGGATGAATTGAACGGAGGAAGATGGGGTTTGGAAAGAGATGAGAGAAGCGAAGGCGATAGAAGGGAAGAGAAGAAAGGTTCCAAACAAAAAACACAAAGCAGCAAAAAGACACTGAGGATAATATTATTTATAATACTCTTCCAATCTTAAATTTTGTTTTTTTATTTTATTTTTTGACTCAATCTTTTTTTTCTAGGCTTAAATTTAGTTTTAAAAAAAAACAAATCTTAATTAATTTTATCATTATTAAAAAAACTAATTTTATATATTGTACTAAATACTAATGATATAGAAATTTTTCAAAAAAATTATAATATTTATGGTTCTATATAGATTTTATTTTATTTTTATGGAAGAGATTTATTTATTATTCTATTTTTATGGAAGGGATTTATTTTTATTTTGGTAATAGTTGTATTCTCATTAATAGATTATACATAAAAAAATATAATAAATCATAATTACTTTTTATACTTTATTTAACAATTTTTTAAAGAGTATGATGTATATTTTTTTTTTCTTTTATTGAAAAACTAGAATTGTATCAATTAACACTACGATGTAGAACCCCTCAAGAAGGACACTATGGTGTAGATTGGCACTGACACATTCATCTTTTTGTTTAACTCGAATGAATATAATAGTCGACTTTCATCAATGGAAAAGTTAAAGTTGAAGCTATGCATGAAATTTTATAATTTAGTATGGTTATATTTACCATTATATTTTAAATTAAATTTGAATTGAGATATTTTTTACAAAGAAATTCGAATCGAGATTATTTGATATTTAGTTTGTTGAAATTGATTTAATGTTTTGATTCAAATTTAAAGTAAATTATTGGCTTAATTGAACTTTTAACCACATACTCTCTCAACCGTGTGATTTTGACACCTAGTTTATTATCTGCGATTTTAGCCCCTCAAGTTTATCCCTTTTTTGATTTCGTAATCTCCACTAAGTTTTACGCTTAGTTGGTTTTTTTTATGATGTATCATCTTTTTTTATATATCATATGAATTTTAATCAAATTAAAACATTAAAAAACATAAGATAGATGTTTTAAATAATTTTTTATTAAATAAAAAAATTAAAAAAAAATACTAGTCGCAAAGTTGAAATCCAAAAAGTAACAACATAATGCATTCAAAGAAGAAAAACGAGGCTCAAGTCCGATGTGATCAAAGAAGAGAAACATAGAATGGAAAACTTGACAGATAAACGAGCTTGAATAACAATTAAGAGCTTTTGAAGGGAGAAATGAGCTCTGATTTTTTTGAAAAGAAAAGAAGCTAAAACGGTAAAACCTAAAAGTAATGGGAATAAAAAGCATGCACATGGAGAGTAAAGTTGCAATGATGTGTGCGTATTTGTTACATTTTTTTTAGAGGAACTTTACCAATTTTATCATTATTTATTTGACAGACTTACGAAAATTTTGTCATAATTTACCAATTTAAGGAAATATTCCGTAAGAATTAACTTGTTTGTATTGGATTTAAGAATTAAGAATGGCAAAAATTTCAACTTATTTTAGCCGGTCCTATTTGTTTAGTCATAGAAATATCAACTTTTCTTTCGTCTCTATTCTTCTTCATTTGGCAAAGATGTGTGGTTTTGGATATTTTTTACCATGTGATCACCACTCTACATTGTCTTTTCGCTCTGGTTATCTAAATAAGAGTTACTCATATAGTTTTGATTGTTTGTGGTTTAGGCATATGAGTGCTATTCATATTATCTCATATTTAAGAATGTGGAACTCAATAATGAAGCATATTTAACTCAAAACGGTTTTAGCTATCTCCCGCATAAACTCCATGTCATTGAAGATTGAAATTCACTATAGTGTGCAATTAATTCAACAACTACATTGTGAGATCATCACATTGAAATAATAGAAAACACACAAGTAGTTTCCATATCACATTTTCATCCAAAATTTTAATTCAAATTGAATAATATTATGATTGTCATGCATAAATCAATAGAAAATAACTAATGATTGGTATTTCAAGATCATAAAAATATGGATTTAAATCATCTTTTGCCCTTTTGGTCTAGGAGATGATCCAAATTCAAAGAAAGGAAAAACATATGAAAAGTCTAAGATAATTAATATGTTAAGCAATAATAAGTTGATAGTTAACATTTCAATATTATTCTTGTTAAAAAAACATTCAAATAATATCAACAACATTTTTAACTATTTTGTTGGATAACTACATTATTAACTTTTGTCTATTATTTTGGTGTCTTCTAGAAATGTTGATGGATAATGTTGAGAGTTTCAATGATGTACTTACTAGGATATGGCAACATATGAGTCAGGGGCAATTAGTTACATTTGCTATGACCGATTGAACCTTATGGAAGAAACACAATTTTAAATTACAGGAGAACAAACATGAAAGCTTAATTTTGGAAATGGCAGAATGTTGGAGGCTTAAGAGCACACTTGAATGGTTAGATAAATCGGAACACCACAACGTCATATTGGAAATGGATTGCAGACTAGTTCGTGATGATGTCAATAAGGACAAGCTTAATCTTTCTTAGTATGGTGTGATCTTGCAAGATTGTAAAACTCTCCTCTCACATTACAATAATTACAAAGTTGTGTTTAGTAGACGTTAAACAAATGGTAGTGATCATGCTCTTGCAAGGGCAACTTAATCTTACGCTTTTCGCAATGTTTTTTATTCGATTCAACGTTGTATTGCTAATGAAATGCTTTAAGTTTGTCTGTGTAAAAAAAGAAAGGAAAATGTTAACGAATGTCCCCGGAACACTTTTTAAGGACCATAAGTAGAAAGTAAATTATGAAAATACATGTAATTAATGTTTTGGAAATTGAAATATTTGACTTTTTTAAAATATGATTTCTTATTTTGAATAGCTTAAAAAGTGACCCGGGAGAACTCGTTAACAAGATCCAAAAAGAAAACTTGTTTATTATTGGTTTTCGTTCATTTACATATAGTCATTATCATTTTTTGAAGTTGTTTGTCGAATTAATAAATAACATAAGGAGGATTTCCACCTAGCTGTTTGAATACGACTAGTTAAACAATCACTTGTGATCAGATTGGCTAGATATTCTAATTGAGTAAAAATAGGATGGTTCTTCTAGTGTGAGGTTTCAAACAAGGGTGCCTAAGCAATATCATTTATCCAGAAGTACACTACTGTACAACTCATTTAGACTAAAATAAGCTCCTTTGAAATTGTATTTCCGGAGGAATTTGTGTTGCTCTATTTGTCTCAACCGTAACTCTATATGTTTTCCTCTTTGATGTAAAATCTTTGCTTGTTACTTCTCACTCTTTTGTTCATGTTGTATCTAAAAGTTTGCACCAAAATATAGTCAAGTAAAGGACATCAAAATTTTGCAAATCCAAAATACTTCCATAGAATTTTTGTATTGAAAATAACGATTTTTTAATCATCAGAAAATAAAGTATAAAACACCACTTTTCAAGGCAAAATTTCTAATTGCCCTAAGAACACTCTATAGCATTTTCCATATTTCTTTTTAAATAAACTTTTTTTTATAAAGAAATAGTTATTTCTATTTTTTTAAGAATAAAATATTTTAATTGGCTATACTATTTTAGGCGGAATTTTTTTATTAACGCATTTTGTATCCAATGAACTGTTATATTGTTTAAAGTATTGGATTTTAAAAAATATTTGAAAGAACATAACCCAATCCATTAACTAATTTTCTGTTGAATGAATCATTGCATGTATTAATGATTGTATTGATTGAATGGTGGATTAATGGATGCAATCCCCTCCCTGCTGGCTCTCGTTACTTCAATTTTTGATATAATGTTGGCTCGTTATTGAGATAGAGAAACGTAGGTTTCTTAAATAGCACCATTCTTTGACCACTAATTCATAACTATGTTTAAAGAAAAACTAAGGATTGACTCCATGCATATAACTGACCAATTGATATAACTCATTTTGTAACCTTAAAATTAAAATAATCAAATATCGACCTGAATGGAATTTATGAACAACCACTACAGGACTAATTTGCACTAAACCAGAAGCATGCCTCAATTAAGAACATATATATACGCGTGCATGCCTATCTCTGGCACATCTACGTGTGCAGTGGTAGGGTGATTAAACATAAATGAAGGCTTCTTACCTTTTCATTTACACCACTCAGTACCTACGTTAGGTCGTCCCTACAGATAAATGGTGTTGTTAAATTCAACCAGGAGAGCCAAACCAACACAGAATTCCCAGTAAGAACTTAAATTGGCAGCATTCTGCATCTCTATATTATCGCGTCCTTAAACTGGCTTTGCTAGAATCCTCTGCCAACATAAATTCAGAGTAATCAAGCGGCAAAACTTGTTCACTTTGACCTGGTTGTGTGTATCTGTGTATCCAAAAAATGGCATGCCCAGAAGAGCACCTTTTAGAACGCACAATTTCAATTGAAACCCACAGAAACTCGTGAACTGACCAAGACTAACTTGTCAAGTGTATGCCAGTACTTTAACAGGAAAGGGCCGTTCAAAACTGCATTTCAGGCTTGGTTTGGTCCTTATCTAATATCAGTATATTCAGAGAATGTTATACAATCATCAAGGCCTGGGATTAACTCAGCTACATAATCATGGGGGACCACTCCAAAATTTTCACTTTCCAATGAACTTTCCTCATTCAAATCAAAGGTGAAATTGCTATCCATGTTAAATCCAAATTCGTCCATAGTGGATGAAGGGAAATCCAGTGTCAGTTCCTGAAGCGATGGCACTGGCGGCAATAACTCAGCCTGATGGCGATGCATTTCATTAGAATCCACTGAAGCTCTTTTGGTCTTTGACCTTGACAGTTTAGTAATATCGGAGATGGAAGACCTTTGCTTTCCAGATGATTGTATCTTGGAACCAGGTCGAGACCTTGCATCATTTGTCGGGAAAGCTGATGAAGCCCATCCAGAACTGTCTTCTTCACAAGCTTTTGCTACATCCCTGAGGGAAAAACAAGCAAACAAAAAAGAGAAGCACCGTAAGAAACTCTCCAAGAGTAACCAAGAAAAAAACGAACACTTCATAAACTAAGCATTCAGGGAAACCAATTTTAGCATTTATTGACGGATCTATCAAAACCACATTATTATGAAGAAATTCAATGAGGTCTGAAGTAGCAAAAAAGAACATATACTTCATTGGATCATTCACCCTTGGATACAGAATAAGAATATTTTCATTTCAGCATGACAAGGGTATACTTTGGCGAAAATAAATGCAGATCTTCCCCATAAAGCAAAGACTAGTCAAACTAGCTATAGTGCTAACTGTATAAGCCAAGAAGATCATAATTGCGAAGGGTGAAGTTAAAAACACAGGTCAAAACTAAAAAGTATCTCTTCAACAGATCAATGTAACAGAAATTAAATATAAACAGTTTATACTCTAAAGTGTGTATCAATCTCCAACCACCATGAACCCTGTTGTCGCATCATACTCCAGGCAAATTTTCATCTCAATACTGATTCATACATTTTAACGGAAGAACCAAGAAAAAGACCAACAATTCTCCAACGTACAGAGAAACAATAAAGGATATAATATGAATAATTGAATATGTCAACCGTTCCTTGTCAAACGAAACACTTCTTTGGAAAACAAATACGGAAGCAAACCAGCCCAGACAACTCACAAGAACCTAAAATTACTGGAAGATATAATTTGACACTAACTCCGTCCCTAATTATAAGACCCTTTTGAAAATATTTTTTGAAAGACCCCATTGGTATTTCCAACAACATTAATTATTTCTTTACCAACATACCCCTATTTATTTTATCTTTTTCTTCAATCAATAATAAATACTATGTTTAAAACATAAAATAATACTCTCTCTCAAAAGAATAAAACTGTAAAAGCAATAGTAATTACAAACAAATTTAATACTGCTATCAACTTCTTAATTCCTGTGATTTGATCAAAAGGGTCTTATAATTAGAGAAGGAAGTAGTATTGAACTTGATGAAAACTAATGTGTTCTTAGCAAAATTTGAACAGACCACACCACTGAACCGAATTTTAGTTTATAAATGATAAAAATTAAATCAGATGCCCCAAACTTCATCGACACATCATACCATGAACTAAAAATCATTACATTAAATGCATTCAACCGTACCTGAAGCGATTCTCAGCAGCAGAAAAAGACGTTTTAAGATGATCATCTCTTGTGTGCTTTAAAGACGGTGGCGCTTCATCCCCTTTTATTGATAAGTTTATAACAGATGGAAATGAGGATAAGGAATCACTTTCCTCTTTTGGGAACTCCAGAGTTATATCCACCTGATCTGCACTCACCAGCATGTCTTCACCCTGGTTAGAGAGGAATATTTTGTCATTCTCTGGCCTACTTCTCATGTCATCCAGTGCAGCTGCAATTAACTTCTTGCTCTGGGCTGAATTAGCAAACGTCACCCTTTCATAGGGTTTGTTCGGGGGATTTTGTGAGTGCTGGCCAATTGAAGTGAAAAAACTCTGATCGAAATAGAGACCATTGCAAGTGGCAGGTGGATTTTTCCTGCGGTCAACATGTGACCCCACCTTCCAGACAGAAGAAAGCAATGCAAAAAAGTGCTTCTGGAGTAATAGCTCTCTATTTGCCTGCTCAGAAGCAACATCTAACAATATTCGAATGTTATCCTGCAAAAAGAGACCATGTTACAGATCGATGAATAAAAGATATAGAGATAAGAGGAAAATAAATTGAGAAAGAATTAAAATTTATTTAGATTAACAGCAAGAAGATAGACCCCTTTCAAGGGTTGCCCTGATTGGTAAATTGGACCCAAACCTAAGCCCAAAGTCCTACAAGTCTATTCCCGCAGGTCCAAGATGAAAGGAGGTGCCAATTGGTAAGCAAGGAGCATAAGTGGGTCTGATAAAGGTGAAAGAAGCATGGAGGTGCCAATTAGTCATAGGGATATAGCCCTTAGTAGCTGTGAGCCTGTGCTGTTGTTCTTTGTAAACAATTCCAGTTAAACTCAATACTGTTGAAGAAAGATATCAGATTAGAGGTGTAAACCCTTGAACCTCTCAATCAATTAAGATGGTTTCTATTGTGCAATTGGTAGAGCGGAAGTTCACTTTAATTGCAATGACAAGAAGCTCTGTAAATTGGCGGGAGCAAGGAGGATTTCAGGGGACATCATCACTGGCTAGTACCCTGGTTAGTAGGTGGGGTGAAGAGTGCGAGAGTACGTACAGCGGTACAGATCATCTCGCTTTCAGTTTCTGAAAGGACTGGAGATGAGCCCAAAACCATGGAATGCTTCTAAAAAGAATTCTAGAGGCTCCCCATGGGTTGTACCATGTATGTAATCTGCCTTACCAAGAACACATGAATAGGAGGTTATGCTTCAAGTGTGGACAGAATTCTAATCCCTACCCATCAATTGTTGGTTTCGGATCCGCTCCAAAGGCCCATTAAGGCTGAGTTACTAAGGGTCAGCTATATTGTTATTATTAGTTGTATCATAGCGATAATTGTTTTCCATTTGCAATTGTGCGTTTTTATAAATATAGGAGTTAATTTGGAGTTAACTAGTTTCCTTATTTGATTATATACCCTAGGTTATTTATACCCTCATGTGTTTTGTATCATATCAATGAGAAATACAGAGAATTTCACATGGTATCAGAGCAAAAGTTTTGAACTTCTGATCCGTGACAAGAAAAATAAAGGTTTCTCATGGGCGATGATCTGAGAAGCTCAGGCATCTCTGATGCTATCCCAAAGCCAGGGCTGGAAACACTACCATGCATGCCGAAACAATTCTCATTACTGGCTGGCTACAAATTCAATGGTCAAAATTATAAACAATGGGCCATAACTGTTCACATCTACCTTCAAGGAAAAGGTAAAGACAACTACATCGCTGGCGAGGCTAAACAGCCAGCAAAGTCTGATCCAAACCACGCAAAGTGGAAACTAAGAGCAGTTTAGTGATATCATGGTTACTCAATTCCATGACAAATGAGTCGAACGAAAATTTCATGTATTACGAGCTGCAGAAAATATGGAATGCAGCCAAGGAAACCTACTCAAATGTGGACAAAACTTCAGCCATATTTGAGATCAAAAGCCACTTATAGTTGGAAATTGATAGGCACTTCATTGAAGAGAAGATTGATAAGGGGCTAATTTCCTTCAGCACAATCCTCAAGTCACCAAACTGCTGACATCTCGACCAAGGCACTCCTTAGAGCCAACTATGAAAAATTAAGATTCAAGTTGGGCATGATCGACATCTATGACCCAACTTGAGGGGGAATGTTGGTTGCGGAACAAGGCCGAGCCATATAGGGACAGCTGTATTGCTAGTTTTAGATATATCATAGGTCAAGCCAGCACACTATTTTTCAGATGAGATGTGTAAGATATGAAGGCTCTCGCTGATGACCTTTTCTCAAACAAAAAAGAGGTCACAGATGAGTGCTTGAACAGAAATATCAAGCTCTTTCAGCAAAGTCAGACTCTCTGTTATATGTACATCTTTATATCTGTGTACCCGACTACCCATGTAGCTGATGTGTATAACTTAGGTGTCCAGCAGCAACTGCCAGTAAGAGTTGTAACAGAATTCTGTAAAGCTTAGACCGCAGTTATGCCTCTATAAATAGCTATCTGTTCTTTTAACATTACGAGAAGATTAGACACTTCTAAAATTTATAGTTTATATTTTCCGATCTCTCTACATTTTCCTTTTGCTTTCTTTGTTTTTCTCTCATTGTCTTGCTTGAACAACTTTAAAGTTCAAACAACATAGTAAATAAAATTTGCAATACGAAGATAGGTTAAAATAGACTAGATCACTACTATAACCTGCAAATAATAAAATTGGAGATACAAGACATGTTAAAATTGCAGGTCTAACCTCTGTTACTTTAAGAGCCTTTCCAGAGGCTGTATTGTTGATTTTCTCATGATTTGCATTGTCCATAGAGAACAAGACGTATTTTTGGAATAATTCTCTGAACCTCTCACAACAATGGACAGGATGACGATATCTCCCCCTATATGCCCCACCAGCAGTCATGCTATAAAGCATTTCACTAACAAAGCTCCAGTTAGGACCATATTCATGAACAACTGCACATAATATTGCATCCTCCTGAGGCAACCAAAAATCAGCTGATGGAATACAATCTTTGTACCAAATATTTCCCTTCTTCAGTTTTTCTGATTTTATTATAAACACACGTTTCACAGGCATTGGAGTGATGGTTATTTTTCCTCCCATCCTACTCCTGCCAACTGTTTTCTGTTCCGACACAACCAGACTTTTATATGGATCTGATTCTGCATGTTCATCCTGCATATCTAATGAGTTGGATTCTAAATCTGAATCATAGATGTCAAGAAGATCCCTCTTGGACTTTTTGGACTTCTTAGATCTCTTTTCTTCTTCACCATCAGCTGTTAATTTAGACTTGCGTTTTTTATGCATACTTGAACTTGGTGACACAAAATCAGGACTAGTCACAACATCATCATCATCTATGACCATTGGCACTGCTCGTAGGTCGTCTTTCACAGTTCTTACACCAGAGGTTAGAGAACCTTTCTTCAGAGATTTGAACTTTGTTTTCTTTGGTTTCTTTTTAGGCTTGGGCTTTGACTCACTTGGTGCTTGAGTCCTGCTGAAAAATGGAAGATACAGATATCTCAGGTATTTTCATATTTAGTGTTACCTTGTTTCCATATATTTCAAACTATCGCTAGTGAAGTCATAGGAGAAACTATCACAACTAAACAGATTTTAAGCCAGGATTAATACAAAAACCCTACCCTCACCGTAAACACAGTCCCTAAAATGATAATACATTATAAGATGACAAAGTTTGTTTCCATAGAGATGGTACTGATTATTTTTTTCAAAGCCAGTGAAGGAGGAGACAATGAAAGTTCAGTGCTGACTTACTTTTTATCTTCTTCAGCTTCCTCTTTCAATTTAGCTTCATATTCAAGTTCCTCCATTAACTACACGAACATTAAAGCAAACATATTAAACCATAACAACAGCAAGTCAGGAAAGAGAACAAAAGGAAATCAACGGTGATCCAACAGACCTGATGTTGAGCCAAGGCCTCTACTTGCTGCCGATAAGCCGTTGTTGCAAAATCAGCATCCCAGCCTAATATACAGGCCAAGAAAAGATAGTAGTAAATCCCACAATTGTATCATGCATACAGAAGAACGGAAAGGACATCCCTTAGACCAATTTTAAGTTCATTTAAAAAGGACAAGCAACTTAAGCAGGTTTATAAATGGTTCCAGGTCTGATGAACGTGCAGAAGAACATAAACTATAGGTTATTATATAGCATGTCTTATAATTTATCAGCTAAAACTATGTTGGAGATATATTATTTGGATACTTCCATAAAAATATCATAAATAGCAACAGTTTAAAAAAAAATTGAATGAGAGGGAGAGGTGCATACTTTCATATACAAGAGGCTCCTCATCTTCGTCAATTTCGGCTTCCATCTCCTCCTTATACCTTTCAATGCGATCCAATTCCCACTCAGTGTCCTCAATCCTGGCTTCAGATTCCAAGGCTGCTTTATCTATAATTGGATCCCACAGCTCTAGAAAACGAATGGCGTATCGGTCAATGGGGCGTAGCTCATTCTCAAAGGCTGATAAAGCCTGTCCAGCTGCAGCTGCAGCTTCCGCCATCTGTTTCACATCTGCCAGCATGTCAACATCATCATCCTTGGCAACAACAGCGGGTAGTTTATCTTCGTTAGGATCACCTCCATTTAACATTAATTCATTCTCTTTATTCAAATTGGAGACAGATTCACCTAACTCTTGAGGCTCATCATCCTCATTTACATACTCATCCTCTTCAAGTCTCCCACTGGCTTCTTCTGTAAATTCCTGGTTATCCACAGCTTCTTCCAGTTCACGTGTCTTCAGGGCCATATAATCTGCCTCATCTTCGACATGTTTTAATGCAGCATCTACATCTGCATTAGTTACAGAAACTTCTCCACTGTTCAGGTTTTTCTCCTTCGGTGTATCTTTAATTGAGAGTGTTCTGTGACCTGAAAATAGTTCCATAGGATCAAGCTTCTTAAAGAACTCAGTATTATAACCCCCACTCTGTATAACCAGATCATCAAGTGCGCGCTTTTGCTTTGCTTTCTTCAAAATATTCTCCTCAATGGTGCTCTCACTAATCAATCGATATATATGGACTTCACGCGTCTGGCCAATTCTGTGGCACCGATCTTGAGCTTGTTGATCCATAGCAGGATTCCAGTCACTATCATAAAAAATAACTGTGTCAGCTCCAACTAGATTGATACCAACACCCCCACTGCGAGTTGACAAGATGAAAAGAAAATATTTGGGGTTTGTGTTAAAACGCTGCATTAAGGTCTGCCTCTCCTCTGGTTGGGTTGATCCATCTAAGCGCATGTAAGTATAACCATACAAATTAATGAAGGCTTCTAATATGTCAAGCATCTTAGTCATTTGAGTGAATATCAGAGCTCGGTGACCTTCTGATTTTAATTTCCTCAGCAAAATAGCTAGCTCCTGCAATTTTCCACAGTCAAATTGTATAAGTCGCCTGTCTGGGAAATATACTTGCCGACGAACAATTGCGGGCCTGATGGGTGACAATAGTGGTGACAGAATATCAGAGCATTGCTGCTTGTATGATGGGTGCAGAAACACTGTTGTCTCGCTTTTACTGCACCAGCAAACAGGAGGGGATGCTCGGGCAGCAGGAATCGCAAACATGAAACTTTCAACCACATCAATCATCCTTTGAAATCGTTCAACTGGGGAGAGAACAATGTCAGCCAGTTTTGATGGGAACAAGTATGAAACAGGGTTTGCCTTCTTTTGATGAATATCATATACAGGATGCCTTATGGTAACAAGGTCCCTTAGAGTTGTTGAGTAGATGGGTCTTTTTTTACACCTCAAGGAGTTCCACCATGCAATAGCTGCTGCACGTTCCTTCGCCTCTCTTATCCTCTCTTCCCAAATTGCCTTTTGAATCTCTTCAAAAATGTTTGTTCCTAACTGCTTTTTCTGACATTTCAGTCCGGGCTTAATTACTTCCAGGTCAGCCCTATCAGTGTGCTCCATAATTAAAGCTGCAGGGGTCTCAATAGCTTGCACTTCATCACTCTCCCAGGATGTCATGCTATAGTCAAGATGGGTAAATAGAAGACCCAAACCTTCTAAGTTGACTGTAGAAAAGGAGCTAGGCAAAAGCATGGAGCAAATAGAAGAACTTAACTGAGTATGAATCCCACACATATCAAAAGAACTGACGATTGGACGGCCCTCAAATAGGTCAGGATGATTACAAACCTTGCGAAGTTGCATGATGATACTAATCATCCCAAAAAAATTGGCGTTCGCAAGTGTAGCTTGAGTCTCTGAGCTAGCAATAAAATCTTCGTACAAATTCCTCTGCCTCTTTGACAGCCTACAGTATATGACATGCTCATGTTTCATTGGAAGTTGCTTTTCTACATCTCTCTTCAATCGACGGAGTAAAAACGGACGAAGGACATTATGCAGGCGATCTACAACCTCCTTATTAACTTTTTCCTCTCCCTCGACCATTCCTGATATAGGATTACAAAACCAATCCTTAAACTCTTGGTGTGACTGGAAAACATGGGGCATCAAGAAATGCATGAGAGACCACAGTTCCATGAGATCATTCTGTAGTGGTGTACCAGTCAACAGAATTCGTCGTTTTGAATTGAAATTCAACAGTGTCTGCCACCTTTGTGATTTCCAATTTTTAATGAGGTGAGCTTCGTCTAAGATCAAGTATTTCCACTTTTTGCGCTTGAAAACTTTGGAATCCTGAATAACTAATCTATAAGTTGTTATGCACACATGAAATGAATTTGGTTTTAACCATCCTTGTCTTTTATGTTTTCGCTCCTTTGCGCTTCCGAAATAGGTCAAAATTTTGAACGCAGGACACCATTTCAGAAATTCAGTCTCCCAGTTAAGCATCACACTAGTCGGCACCACAATTAGATGTGGACCCCAAATCCCCTTTTCGCAGGCAAGATGTGCAAGCAAAGCTATAGTCATGATGGTTTTTCCAAGCCCCATTTCATCTGCCAAAATTCCATTCAGCTTTTTTTCATACATTGTTACGAGCCAATCCAATCCAATATGTTGATATTCACGAAGAGAGTACTTGAGTAGAAAGGGAAATTTTGTACGCACTTTAGTTGTGGAGAAAGTGTTTCCAGTTGGTTGTACTGATCTTGCAGCAGCAGCTGCATCAGCAATTATATCCTCACTTTCTCTTTCCTCTGAGTTTTCACAAGGTGCTTCCCCCTGCTCTTCTGCCTGGGTCTGTACGGTAGCCAGTTTCTCACCGGAATTCATATCTTCATTCACAGAAATATCAGGATCTTTCTGCTTAGCATCATCATGGACTGGTGAATTCTGCCGGTCTTCTGATGAAGCAGAAGCACAATCGGACTCATCTTCCTGATCCCAATCATCACTCAGGTCCTAAAAAGTAAAAGAGGAAAAAAGTTAAATGATGGTTTTAATAATAACGAATTCAGCCATAAGTAACAACTAGAGAGGAATACCACCTACCTTTTTATACCTTGCAAGCAGTTCCTCAACAGGCATGTCACTCTCTTTTTGTAGTAATGCAATCTACATATAATAGCTTTGTTATGAGGATAGAAAACTTTGGTAAATATTCT
>Ga0209282_1000606_pt1 | contig 17640 bp, 15 predicted proteins | sample Mtrugardesep15_FD_187529 | JGI IMG/M metagenome (GOLD analysis project Ga0209282, IMG submission 187529) | Root nodule microbial communities of legume samples collected from California, USA - M. trunc garden sep15 (SPAdes) (version 2) | ecosystem: Host-associated > Plants > Roots > Nodule...
CTCAAACTCTTTTGCTCTTTTCATTATCTCTTTGTAGGCCTTAGGTTCCCTAACCTTTATGATGTTCCACAATATGCCACCCCCACTCCGAAATCGTCTACCATCAGCAGTCTTTTGGCCTCCACAAGCCTGTATTGCATCAACCTAAAACCTCCCACGTGCAAATTTACAATGTATCAACTTAGGCATATTATCTTTTGACAGAAATTAATAAATAAATAAAAACAGGTGCTCTCATTTCGAAACAAAAGTAAGCAAATCTAGATGGTGGCCACTATGCATCAAAGAGCAAAGATCATTTCACAAGTAAAATATCATTCAGATAATCAGCAATATCTATTCAAAAAAACATAATCAGCCATACTTTCTTTACATAAAAGATATTCAATTTCAGCTTTAACATTGTTAGTTGCTACACTGAAGTGGGCAAAACTGGCTACGCTAATGGTTCAATAGTTATTAGTGTCCCCTTCACCAGGCCAACGAACACAGGCTTACAAAATTGATTATGGGGGTTAAAAGTGAAAAGAAGTCACTACGTATGAACATGGACTGAAAATTTTGAAGTAACAAATCTGAACATCAACCTTCACAGTGTGTAAATAATGAAGTGATTCAGCCAGGAACACCAAAGATCAAGCAGAGGATTGGAAGGAGCAAACTATTGTCTGGAATTAAAATCTGCAAGGTTAGGGACAAAATTGCACGCGTCAGAAATTAAAAATGGCTGCATGGTACTTGAAAGAGTGGATAAGCATAACCAGATCAAAGGTCCGTCCAAATAGTATAAACTCAACTCTCACCTTTCCTTTAAAAGGCGAGCAAATTATGTCTCCAAATCATAGTCACATTCCCATTGAAGATATGGGAAATAAATAAAAAAAAAAAACAATTTATTTCAAAGAAAAACAACGAACACTCCAGCAGGAGATTCAATGAGTGGCCATTGAGCCAGGGAGGGAAGCCAAATTAAGAAATATTCAGAAAGTTGTCATAAGACCATTGGAACTGGACAAAATTTGTTAAGACTAAATTAAGTAAAACAAAGGTTGTGGAAACCATCACATGACGTGTATCAAGTGGCTAACACAATGCACACCAGAAAACGAAGATAATTTGAACGAATGTATGTGGAGCAGAGAACCATATCTCGGTTATCCTGTCAAACTAACACCACCATTGACGATCAATCTTGGCAACAAAGTTTCCATGTATTTAGAAGGGGAGGATTTAGAATTACGACTTCAATGTAAGAAACCGAGAAAATGGGTGGAAAACAGATAAAAAGCAAGGGTAAGAAATTAAGTGATGAGAGGCTGTAAACTGCAGCACTTGAGTACAAATACGAAATCCTTCAAACAGCTTTGGATGAAAGAAAAACAAGACGGTTGGATCAGTACATCCTGCACTGAAATAACATCTTCAAGTAGACAGATACTGGGTACCAAACAGTATCACCAATATTATTTAAGTCGTTTGAAACAGTATTGCTTAGGCGGGTCTTGGAATTGTTTTCCAACTTCCAAGTGACTATGGTATTTCACAAAAAATCTTAGATAAACTAAAGAACAAAGTAAACTTGCTTAATAAACTAAATTTGAGTGCATCATAGGGTTCCAATACCTCTTTGATGATATCAATTAATGCAGACATTCCAAGACAACCAGCAGCAGTGTATACCATATATGACTTTTTCTCTTTCAGATGACGACAGGTATCTAACACAAATCTGCAGAGCACATAACTTGTTAGAACTTAGAAATTCAATTAAGTGAACGAACTAGAAAGCTGATGTACATTTGTTACAGGGACAAACAAGACCGTGACTTTATGCTCACATATTCAATTCACTTCGAGGTAGGTTGGGAAACAATGATGCAATTTTTGACTAAATAAAAAGGAATAGAAGAATGCAAAACTCTTAGGGTGTGTTTGGATGGAGGGTTTTGGAAAGGAGGGGAGGGCTTACTTTTCTTTTTTAAAATAAAAGAAATGTGATTGAAGTATTATATGATCATTTATCATGTTGTTATTTCAAAAAAAAATTCAAATATAAAATATATTTCGAAATATAGACTTAGCAGCCCTCCAAAGTCCTCCCCTCCAAAACCCCTCCCAAACAGACCCTTAAATACTTAATAATAGACTGAATTCCACATTCTATTGGATCACAGAGGTGGATGAGTTTATTAAGCCATCAATAAGGCTTTTAAGGCTAGGCCAATAAAAAAGCATAAGACTAAGCTTGGAGTAGTTCATTAGTCATTACCAATGAATAGCAGATATTTCTCCATACTTGCACACAGAAATTGCATAGTTTGAATAACTGTTGTATTGCTATCAAAGCAAAATATAGTGATTAAATCAATTAAATAACGATGTATCCAGCCATCCCACACAATAAAAAAAATCTAAGTTGTTCGCTAATTCAAACAATCCAAACATAAAAACGGCTAAAATATAATGTATTCCCTTAAAAGTTATCTCCCGTGCACCCTCAAACTTCAAACAAATGCCCCCGTAATGTTTATTATGGATCTCAAAACCCCCAAATTCTCCATCATCATCCAATCCAAAAATGTCATTTTTAGTTTATGTACCAGCTAAATTACTATACTCTAGTCTAATTTCAACTCAAGTTTCCAAATTTTGGAGATGGGTAAAAGTTTCTGAAAATGAATTTTGCATATTAATCTACACGCCTTAAAGGGCCAAAGCATAGTTTATCCTAAAAAAAAAATATTCCGACAACCAAAACTCAATGAATGTAGGATGTTAAACCTGTCTATATTTGTGACTTTAGGTCCTGAACCCTTTCTCTTTCTCTTGTTCTTCTTCTTCTTCTTCTTGCTAACTCCACACTTTGAATTCTCACTATAAGATTCTTGATTTGCTTCAGTGATATCTCCAGCACTGCTTTGTCCCAAACCATTTTGCAAATTGGGCTCCACAAACTCTCCTTCTTCAACATCAATCATGTCAACATCATCATCGAAATTATCATCGTCGTATATAACATGGAGAATGTTATCTCCCTCCTCCATGACAAACGATCAAACACCTAACCTGCATCAAGGGAAATCCAAATTGGTATTCATTTAACAGTATCAATTAGTTTATGTTACGCACAATACATTCAGAGTGAGCATGTAAGAACACTAATACAAAAAAGTAAGAAAATAACAAAAAATGTATATGGTTTTCGAATTTAATTCGTATCCGAGTTTTATCAATGCACGTGGAAACCCTAATTGTAAGTGCAATTCGAACGTTTTGCACTGAATTTGAAACAATACGCAATAAATAAAGGAAAATACAGTGATAGTGATAGGAGTTTGTGTTTACCTTAGAAGAGCTTGAGAAAAGAATCGCAACAATGATTCAATATTTGTAAGGCGGTGGAATTTCACGGGTTCTCTACTTAATACCTCAAATTCTTGCATTTCATCGATGCTAATTAATTACACTCTTGCTCTCATTAGTGCTTAATTTAGCATTTTATTCTTATAAACTCATATCTCCCATGCTGAGGTGCATATAAGATTTGACACAGTTTAGTGCCTTTTTCATTTTCATTTTTAATTAACAATAGAGGATTAGAGGCCCAGACAAGTTTTATATTCCCACGTCATTTTATTTTTTTTAAGGACGGGGGCATGTTTGGTTATGGATAGACAAAAATTGTTTTTGAAAAATTGATTTTATAAACTTGGTTTTGAATAAGAGTGAGTTAAATGTAAAGTGGTTTATATTTGAATAAATTTGTGTAAAAGTGAGTTGAACAATAAATTTGAAAGTTAAAATCAATTATAGACTCAAAAGCTCAAATTTTAAAGTATAATCAATTTTGAAAGCAAAATCAATTATACTCAAAAGTACTCAAACATGTCAAATTTAATTATGCACTTTACAAATTAATTTTGGTCCCTCTAAAACTAAAATCAAACATACACCAAACGCAAATTTTATACGGGCGAAAAACTTAAATAATTATGTTTTGGACTTGTGGAAAACTAACCAATCGACAATGATGAGGAGTCTACACATAAAACTTCAAGATTTTAACTAGTGTGAAACTTGAGTTTGGGGTTCATGTGAATTAACGTTAACTTGGAGAAGTTGTGGTGAGTGATACATCATCACCTCTAACTAAACTACTTAAGGAATAAAGCATTTTAACATGTTAAACAATTATAGAGAGTAATTTGATATTACTTTGAGAGACAATCACAAATTCAAAACTCAAAATGGTGACATCATTTTTGTGTGATAAATGTTCAATGAAATGAAACAATCATGTTTTTTCAAAACATCATTTTGATGAATGTCTTTTATCCATTACGTTGTGGTTGATCAATATCATGTGACGTTGTAAGCCCTAACAATTTAGATATATTTTTTTCTTTCGGTTGAACTATGATGGTGGAGTGAACGAAAAGGGAAAAAAAAAAAATTTGCATGAAAAATTAATATATTTTGGGAGTTGTATTATTTAATGCAATGTAACTAACAAGAACAAGAAACTGAAAGTGGGAAAGTCCCCCAACAAAAAGGATTCCTTGACGCTCCTTCCTACCGCGTCTTTTTCTTCCCAATACGCTTTATTATTATTGTTCCCTTCTTTTTTGGTTTTTTACGATGAGGTGACAGACAGACAAGGATTTGTTATCTTATCCCCATTATTATTATCACCACCGACTTTACTTTACCAACCTCCGCTCGCTCTCATGGCTCGCTTTCCATTACTCGCCTTCCTCTTTCTCCTCATCGCCACCCTCATCTCCGCTGACACCATCGATGATGATTTTCTCCGATTACCCTCTCAAGCTTCTAGATTCTTCCGATCACCATCCGACGACGATAAAATTGAAGGCACCAGATGGGCCATCTTAATTGCTGGTTCCAATGGCTACTGGAATTACAGACATCAGGTAACTCATTTACCCCTTTATTTATAAATTCAATTATTTCTATATCAAAAAATCAAAGTAGATAAGCTCAAATAAGCCGATACAGAGAGAAGCCTTAAATATTAGTTAATGATGATGATGACTGATGGAGGAGCTTTTGTTAATTTAACAGTCTGATGTTTGTCACGCCTATCAAGTGCTGAGGAAAGGTGGTTTAAAAGAAGAGAACATCGTTGTATTTATGTATGATGACATTGCTAACGACGAAGAGAATCCACGCCCCGGAGTCATCATTAACAGTCCACATGGAGATGATGTCTACAAGGGAGTCCCTAAGGTTGTTAAAATTATCTTTTTTGTTTCTCTTTCAAATGTTTTGTTTCCAATTCAAGCTTTGATGTATCCCTTATGTGGACTCTTTTATGGCAGGATTATACTGGTGATGATGTTAATGTTAACAACTTCTTTGCTGCTTTACTTGGAAATAAGTCAGCTCTTACTGGTGGCAGTGGAAAGGTTGTGGATAGTGGTCCTAATGATCACATATTTATATACTATAGTGATCATGGCGGTCCTGGAGTGCTGGGTTAGTGATTATTAACATGTCGGGTTTATTTTATGTTTTTGTTTTTGCTTGATTATGACTATGCTTAGTAGAATCAAATAGCTAAAACTTTTAGCATCATCTATGAGGGTGAGGTTGATTGTTTGAGAAAAATATATATCGAATTTTATGCAAGTATTCTTGAGATTTTGGATTTCTGAGATTGTCCTGAGTTTTGAATTTGGATTGTTATTTGAAGAGGGATATGTGGAGCTTAGTATTATGCAGCATAGCTGCGAAACTATGTTAATATTTATGGGTTGATTTCAATATTTGAATATATGTTATCTTATGATCTAAACCTCTATTAAACAATAGTTATACTATAAATTTATCGTGTCTGATGCAACATTTTTCCATCAATGATAGAATTGGAAAATGTACTTGTTGAATTCGGCAACATTTGTTTGTATGTTAAAAAGGATGAAGTTGCACCCTAAGAAAAACAGAGGGAATGGAAAACACACACACAGAGAAGTGGAATATATGGTCGTCGGTATCCTTATTGTTGAATGTGTTTGATTATTTTGGTGATTGACACTATTATCAGTGAATCTTATATTAACATTTTGGTTTTATCTTCATCCACCAAGTGTTTCTTCACACCAAATATATGTCTTTTTTATTTCTTATGTGGTCCTTTATTTGGGGGTGGGGGTATTGCTGGGGTTTGGATTTCAGGGATGCCTACTGGTCCATTTATGTACGCGACTGATCTAATTGAAGTCTTGAAGAAGAAGCATGCTTCTGAAACTTATAAAAGCCTAGTGAGTTGCTAATACTTAGCATTTGTTTTCTACTTGTGTCAACCTGCATTCAAGTTGTTTACATATTTTATGTAATGGTTGTGCAGGTATTTTATCTAGAGGCATGCGAATCTGGGAGTATCTTTGAGGGTCTTCTTCCTGAAGGTCTGAATATCTATGCAACAACAGCCGCAAATGCAGAAGAAAGCAGTTGGGGAACATATTGTCCTGGGGAGAATCCTAGTCCTCCTCCAGAATATGAAACATGCTTGGGTGACCTATACAGTGTTGCTTGGATGGAAGACAGGTAAGATCATATGCGCACAACACGTAAACATTTAACATGGTATTGTTTGCTACTTAAAATTATTCATGATTATAAATGTATATTGTGATCATAAATAAGATGTATTGGCTGTAATTGGTTGTAATCAGAAAATCTCCATGACGTGGTTGAAATCCCGTGACTGTTGTGACACGTGAATATCACCGTTACAAGGAAAAACTAAGTAGAGACTTAAGCATAGATTTGAGCACCCTAGAACTAAAAGGGTCATTAATAGGCTCTTGATTGTGAAAGTGCCCGGGTTCATAATCACAATCACAGCACTATCAACGGTACCTTGATAGATTAGAAATTAATTGGTTGGCCTATATGAGGCTCTATATTGATTAGATTCATATCTCTATCATCTTAGTTTTCTTAAAACTTTAGGATGCTCTTATTCTAAGGGAAACTTTGCTAAGATTTCAAACAAAATTCCTGTTATATATATAGGTTTTATACTTAGTATCATATTGGTTCTTGATGGAGAACAGTCCTTAGGGAAGACTAGCCAGACTAGAGGGTAGTCTTTGCGCCGGTCACGATGTAAATCCAGTCGTGACCTATTATCATGTATTTTGTTTTTTGCACTTAACATCTCTTTTTATTTGTTAGAAGAAAGATACTTTTGTATGAGCAATGGTGTAAGGTTTTTATTTACTGATTATTTTACACATGAACTTTTGAACAGTGACATACACAATTTGCAAACAGAAACTTTGCACCAGCAATATGAATTGGTAAGATTTTGTTGCTAGCTCTGTTGTTTTACATGATCATCAACTGGTATGAAATGAAAAACGTAAGACCTTGGGTGCTTAACTAGATGGGAGAATATTTTAATTATTTTCATTAAATCCTCGGTCTAAAATTGTACGGGTCAAACTAGGTATAAGTTGTTTTTGAATTGTGTGACATATGTCTTATTGCTCTTATTCTCACAGGTCAAAGAAAGGACTTCAAACGGAAACTCAATATATGGTTCCCACGTGATGCAATACGGTGACATAGGGCTAAGCAAGGATAGTCTATTCCTATATTTGGGATCAAATCCTGCTAACGAAAATTTCACTTTTATTGGTAGAAACTCATTAGTGCCACCTTCAAAAACGGTCAACCAGCGTGATGCAGATCTCATCCATTTCTGGGATAAGGTATCCTATTTGTGGGATGTAGTAGTGCTATATTTTACGAAATAAATGCTTAATCGTGTCCTCTTCATGTTTTGCCTCCCAAATCAATAAATATGAAATGGAATATGCATAGCAAGGAGATATTTATTATTTGACTTTGTTACCGTAGTTTACTTATTTAACATGCTAGAAGTACCCAAGAGTAAGTGATTTCACAAAACAATGAAACATGGGTAATTGCAAAAACATGAGCACAAGTGGTAAAACACAAAAGGATGCTTCCGTGTACCTAAGCCACAGGTCACAGAGAGATATTTCTATAAGTGGCAGATTGGTAGAACGAGAGGGTGGCCAGTCTGTTACAGTTCCCCGTAGTTCCATTATGTATTCATTCCATGTGACAAATAATCGAATGCCATATTGCCATCCCATTATTCAAACTGCCAAGTTTTGGACTGGATTCCATTTTACTGTTTTAGACGGAATCACCCATCCTTTTACCATATGTTCCATAAAAATCAGATGTACTGAATTCCACTAATCAGATATTTTTGGTTGCCGCTGAACTTATTAGCTAGTTATGATAGGGAGAATTAGTTAGAACGTCTGTTCTCCCTTATCTTACTTAGTTTGGTTTTGTTTGTTAGTTGTCTGTCAGTTTGTTTCCTGTTTTATAGTTACTATTGATCCCTTTTCCTATCCTTGTATGTAGGATGTCTATAAATATAGACTTCCAATTCCTTAGAAAGGATCTTATGCAGAATACTAGTTTTGATTGGTTTTATAACCAGTGTAGCAGAGCTTGCTCTCTTGTTATTTCCTATTTTTTAAATAAAATGTGTTCTTTCTTTGGAATCCGATATTTGGGTTCCTAACAGAAATCTGAAAAAATAGTAATATTATAAATCAAATAAATCTTGCGAATTCCAGTCTAAGTGTAACATGATTGAGTGTAGTAGCTTTTTATTTCTTGAAGAAAAAAAAAATTACAATTATTTTTTTTGAAATGTTAACAATAGGCATTAATGTACTGATGATAAAATTGAAGGAAATAAGGGTTGTTATCTGCAGATACTTTTCAGTCGGACTTAATTTTTGGTTATTATATTATGTGTATTTTGACTTAATTTTCGTTGATCTTTATCAGTTCCGCAAAGCTCCTCAGGGTTCTCCTAGGAAAGTTGCAGCTCAGAAGCAAGTTCTGGAAGCAATGTCTCACAGAATGCATATAGACGAGAGCATAAAACTTGTTGGAAAACTTTTATTTGGCATGAAAAAAGGTCCAGAGGTGCTCACCAGTGTTAGACCAGCTGGGCAACCTGTTGTCGACGACTGGGACTGCCTGAAATCACTGGTACCATTTGTATTAATTCATCACTTTGTTGTGATTGTTCTCTTGATGCCGAAAGAATATGATTAAATAGTAAAGTTAATTTAAAGACACTGTCAGTGTGAAACGTTTTTACACATACATTCAATCAAACTACACTCAAATTACACCATGATTATATATTGATATTTGTTTACATTAGTTTCTAAAATATTTTCACAAATATCTATACACTGAGACGTGATTGGATACATTTGTTGTAAAAATATTTGGTGTCCGTGCATGAAAATAAATCTCAAATAATTTCTTTCCTGTTTGTTATAAATCGTGTATGTCACATAGTTACATCATGACGGGTCATCATGTCCAACAGTTTTGAATTCCAATATTTGACTTTGAATTGATATGAGAGATTAGCTTTCATTTCTTGATTACCCAAGAGCTTTTGGATTTCTGAGAGTATGGTTTAACTTTCATCTATTGTTGATACAGGTTAGGACTTTTGAGACATATTGTGGATCTCTGTCTCAGTATGGGATGAAACACATGAGGTCCTTTGCAAACTTCTGTAACGCAGGAATACACAGTGAGCAAATGGCCGAGGCCTCTGCACAGGCATGCATCAATATTCCAGCCAATCCATGGAGTTCCCTCCATGGTGGTTTCAGCGCATAATTCCCGGTTACATATTGAAGATCAATGCATAATTATTGCAGGATTATGCTTTATAATTGTTATATTTATAATATAATTTAGTATAGTATAACGTACATGGTCATGATCTGTTGCACACCCCTCTGTAAATACAAATGGAACGCTTGAGGGACCTGCTTATTATGTGTATTAAAGCATTAATATATTATAATTATAATATTAATTAATGTACATGGTCATGATTTGTAACAAACCTCTGTAAATACAAACGAGATGTGTGACGCGGTGCGAGGTTATGTTTGTACCATAAGGGGCCTAGATAGCAACATCTAATGTGATGCGGTGTGAGGTCATGTTTGTGTGCCAGTGCTGATTTATTTATACTTTACAGCAACCTGGCCGTGTAGTGAATTTCATGTAAAAACGTATTCTGACATTCAATTTTATGCTTGAAGGTACTTCTGATTATTACTGTTGTTTCAAAGATAACATTTAATGGTGTAGGTCGACTTGAAATCCTTTGATTTTAGAAAGAAAACTAAGGACTGTCAAATTCAATAATCCTTCTCCCTACACCTGCTGGATCTGTATCATTTGGATAAGGATCAAGAAGCACCTCATTATATAAGATTCCATTCATTCATTCTCCTAAATAGTAGTCTTTCATTGATTATTATGTGCCAAACAATGATATCAAATCACAAAATAGCTAAGAATCCAGCAATGAAAGCATAAAATCTTTGCACACAATACAGAGGAATAAAAAAAACTATTATATGAGTATGAAATATGCCGGAGGATAACACGCTCAGATCCTGAGAGAAGAATGAAATACGAGAGCAACGGCTGCTGTAACACAACCAACAACGAAGGAAGGAGAGATAGCGGTGGCGGGAGAGGCTGGGCTGGGTGCTGGGGCATCGGCGGCATGAACATAGGTAACTACGGCAAGGAGGATGGCCATTGTAGCGAGGAGTATAACTTTAGAGGAAGCCATTGGTGGAGCTTAAGCTTTTGTAGTTTCGGTGTTTTGCTTGGCAACTGCTACGAAAAAGAGAAGAATTAAAATTGAGGCGAATGAATTTGCATAAGAGTGGGTTATTATTATATAGTAGTGGGAGATAAGAGGCAGTTTGGGTAGCTGCCAGAATTAACAGACTGGCTAACACGAACAGCAACAATGTGAGTGCCTCTGCCAGCAGATTCTATGGTCATAGATAGTTGGCAATTATTTTGGCTACAAGGTTAAATAGTTTTTGGGTCTTAATAACAAAATGTTTTGGGACAATTGTTAAAGAACAAACAAGGGAAATAAAAGAATTTTTTTTTACAAAGGGAAATAAAAGAAATGTTATGCATTAAAAAGCCAAAATCTAAATTTTCAAGGCGTTGCTACACAACTTTTAAGGAAAAAAAAGCTCTAAATTTTTTTTGTTGAACGATTTAAAGAAAAAAAAAATCTAAATTTGAATTCTTAACGAGTGATTAAGGACATTTGTTAGTATTAGCTTTTTTTTTTTAGACAAAGTGTACCTTAAACTTATATACAACCGTGAAATTTCGGTTCAAATTCAAAGAAAGATATTTATTTAAGAATATCAATATTTTAAGTTAAAATAATTTAAATAAACTAAAGACAATTATTATTAGTTTTTATATACTCCACTCTCAAACCGCATACTCATATCTTTACTAGAAATCATATTTTTATTTAGTAATTCAATTTTTAGATTTATTGAATAACTTATGTAAATTTATATCCATATTATATATAAAGAAAATTATCCCTTTGAACATTTTTGGGTTGGATTTTTCTTTCTAAAAATGCCCTCAATTTTCAATACAAATAACACATGTAATAAATAGAAAAGAATAAATTTAAATATTAAAAAAATGTAACAAATACGATATGAATATATATATATATACATATATATATATATATATACATATATATATATATGTTTGATTTTTTTTTCTTTATCATTTAAAAAGTGTAACAAACTAAATGAGTATATTTATACTTACTTTTTTATTATCCCAATTATACCCTTAAACAATTGTTTCTATAATAAAGATTATTGTTGGTGTTATTGAAATAGATAGATAATCATGTTTAATTTGGTTTGTTATAACCAGAAAGCAAAATACATTTATATTTTTAGTTTTAATCAAAATTTAATAAAAAAAACATAATTCATAATTTTCAAATTTTTACGCAGTAAAAAGAGCAAAAATGTGTAATACTTGATCATTGCAGTAATGTAACCATTCTTGAACAAACTCTTTCAAATGGTTGTTTCTCTTCATCAAATGATATAAGTTTCTCTATAAATAAAGACACTTCGGAGGTAGAAAATAATTCATAAAATCACATTTTTGTGATTCAAAATTCTGCCAAAAATAACAAATCATTATTTCTTTTCTCTTGTGCACGAGAGAAATTGACAGAACATTAATTTATAAACTATCATTGATTGATACACTTCGCGTGAATGTGTAAGTCATGTCAAGGATTTTATAGTATCCAGAAGGGGATGTTCTGGTATGCCCTTTTGCATCCAGTTGGCATACTGGTGGGGCCAAATTGAACATAAGTGTTAGTGTGTCCTGCACACGCTTTGAAATTTATGTGGACTCTTCATCATGTTCATCGTCATCGTATTCTTGATCAAAATTATTGTTGCAGTCCTCCAACACAAGTTCTAATATTTTCCACCATTGGATCAAAAAGTCTCATCATATTTCATTTAATTTAGTGATGAATTTTATTGATACAATGGTAGAAACTAGTTTTTGGTTGATGCAAAATTTTCTCACTTGTGCATCATAGAATTAACCTTGAAATTATATTTAACCCTGTAAATAAAAACAAGTTATATAAAAGATAAATTGGAAGAAAAAAAAAGTTCCACCTAAAGATGTTATACCCTTTATATATTGTTTGCCTTAGAATAATCGATATCACCGCAAGTCCACGGTTTTATTGTTGTAATAAACCCTTATCTTTTATTTATCTTATTGTTCTTAGATAAATAATATGAATTGTTTAGTTGGAACAACAATCCTTATGATACGATACTCTACTTACGTTTTATTATTTCTTTATTATTTGGTAAGCGATTTGATACACTTGTTTAAATTTGACCATAAGGAGTTATCACCCAAAAATCTAATCAAATAAATGTATATATTTTCCATTTTTACTGGTATTAAATTAATTCCATACATAAAATTTAATATTTTAGTAAACACGTAATTTATCATTTTTAAAAAACTTTATATGGTCAAAAAGTATGGGTTAATTAAACTTTCAAAATGAAATTATATAGTCAAAAATAAAATAAAACTATATATATATATATAATTCTTTCTTAAAAATAATAATTGGGTCAATTTTTTAAAAAGAATACATTTTTTGTTGTTTTATGACAAGTATTCTAGATTTTACAATTCTTTCTTAAAAATAATAATTGGGTCAATTTTTTAAAAAGAATACATTTTTTGTTGTTTTATGACAAGTATTCTAGATTTTACACTTTGACCAAAAACATAAGAAAAACAAATATTATTTTTTTATATTGTATTATAATATCTACTCATTTGGAGTATTATTTTTGAATTTATAAATATTTTGTTTGACATAGATTATATATAAATATTAATGAGTGTTATTATATCTAACACTAGCGTCGTTGTTTTTTGTCAAAAAAAAAATTAGCATCATTGTTTATTGGTTTTATAACGTATAATATATTGATTACTCATTTTTTATTCACATAAATATAAGACTTAATTATAAATTTGATTTTTTTTTTCACCTACTCACGAAATTGCTCCGGCCTTTATTTTAAACCAACCAATTTTGGTCCATTAGTAAAAAATTTGGATTAAAAAGTGGTGATGTGATATGTAATGACCAACACCCATTAAATCATAAGAAAATCATTTAAAAAACTTAGGTTTCAACTTTTACAATGTAAATAATAACATGTAAAAATTTGATTTTTATAGATGGCTATGCATCATTGGATTGTATATCACGTCATGTGAAACATATATCATCATTTTTTAGTCTAAAATTTGAGCGAGAGACCAAAACTGATACATTTTAAGATGGGGGATCAATCCCGTGAGCAAACTAGAATAAAAGGGATAAAAAAAATATGTAACTAACTCTATATATAATCGTTAATTGTTTTTGTAATAAATAATTTTTTTTTAAAACAAATATCGTTATACCAATAACAATCATTATAAGTGGTTAGTATTTTTATTTTTTTAAGATATATCCATTGTCTTAATAATGTGACAATGAAATAATTGAATCAACTATAAATTTAGTAATCATTATAATTTCACACGATAAAGCTTATATTCCCAAGAATATTGTTATTGTAAAACTGTAACGCAGCCGAATGCGCACATAGAGAAATAAAGAGCACACTTTATTTCACGCTTCTCATACATGTTACTCACACTCCTCTCGTTTTTCTTACATAAAAATATTTTGACTTTTTATTTTATTATTTTAACAATCACATTACAAATACTTTTCTTTTGAGAACTAAAAACTTATGCTTAAAAGCTCTTAATCTTTTTCTCCTTAACCATAATAATCAAATCTTTATCTCTTTCTCAATGGAGAGAGATATGTTACCTTGGTTGAAACCACAAATTGAAGAAGAGTGGTACATGAACGATATACCACCTCTTACCGAAGAACTTATGCCAGATCTTCAAAACCACACTCAACAACAAAACGTTGTCGGTCCTTCAGACCCAAACACTTATGTTTTTAAGCACCATTTAGGTTCCTCATTTTCTTTGCCATCGCCCAAATCCAATTCGTCAAATCTACTAAATATTAATGACAATATCAACATCACTAACACCACCACCACCAACAATCTATTTGGTAATGTCTTCAATTTAGAATCCCAAAGTGTTGTTCAACCTTCGTTCTCAATTCCGCAATTAACTGCGACATGGTTGAACGAGTTTGAGAATAAGGCGAGAAAAGATGGAAATGGAGAGGTTGGCGGAGGATCGAATTATGGCTGTAATGAGAGTGTTGGTGCTGGGAAGATGGGGAACCATGGGAAAAATGAGGGCAATAATCATAATGCAAATAACAATGTTGGTGGTAGTAATAATAACATCATAGATAATAATGATGATGAAAATTGTGTTGCTGAGGTGGGCCGAAAAGGAAAGAAAAGGGAAAATCCATCAAAGAGTCTCATCGCTGAGAAGAAGCGAAGGAAGAAACTCAGTGATAATTTGCACAAGCTTCGTTCTGTTGTGCCAAAGATTACCAAGGTATCGTTACTTGGTTTGATTTATGAACGGTATTTTATATAATATTTTGATTTTGATTTCGATTATGAGTATAAATATTCGTGACTTTAAAATTATAAAAACCCAACAAATATCAAAGAATAAACGAGTCATCCAAATCAAATCAAACGACATGTGATTTTAATCTTAGAATTTGATAGTTTTTTTGTGTCTCAAAGCTGAGCTAAATCATACCGCAAACATCCCTAATTTGTATGACTGTTGTGTGCAAGTGTGAGTTATATGTCTCACATAGTGGAGGTTAAACACTATATAAGTAAGAGGATCCATAAACTCGTTGCCTTAAGATTTTAGGTAAGAGTGTGACGTCTCTCTCACTTATATGGTTGCTCTGGCCTAGATATGGATGGTGCTGGTTTCGTTGCTAATAGAGCAACGTCGACGGTACAAGTAAGTAATTGCGGATGAAAGAGCTTCCGCTGGATGGGGGGAGAGGGGTTGAACACTATATAAGTGAGAGCACCCATAAACCCATTGCTTTAAGAATTTGAGTAAGAGTGTGGCGTCTCTCACGTTTGTGTGGTTGCTCCACCTTGATCCTTTATATGGATGGTCTCCTGATTCTTCCCTCATGACCCACCAATGACAACTTTACCCTGATTTTTAACATCAATTTTATTATTCTTGAAAACAATCCAAAAATATTTAAATCCTCGATCATGAGCGTCTTTCATAAAATTAGAGTAAAATTTATTTTAAAAACCTTTTTTCAGATGACGATAAGAGACATGTCATTTTTTAAAACAGAGTCACAACTCCTAATATACTAACAAACCCAAGTACTTGGTTTAATACAAATGCAAGCACACTAATGTCAAATCAGATACCTTCTCTTTTAAACAAACATAAACTCAAAAATAAAGGAGATATAACACTTCAATAAAATCCTAAGTTGGTATCTACTCTAAGTATGAAGATTGTTGGGTACTAAAAACCTGTTAGTGATGTCAAACCTTAAGACATATGACCACCAATCCAAATCGCTATTCTTCTATGCCTCCATCGTCATTGCAGTCTCCTCGTAACTCGATTCAGTGAAGTACGGGGTATTAAGCTCAATCCACAACAACAATAGAGAGTCATAACATAAATACAACACATATACCTAATATAAAAAAGCAAACACACATAACATCCAAAAAATATAAAGCATAATAGCTAACATGTAATTAACATAACACACATTAAGACAATGTAAACACGATCCTCATGCAATGTGTACATGTAAGTGCATATCATTTTCTCCATAAATTATCATTCACATAAAACACTTAGAGAAAACAAATTCTCCTTAATTTAAATATAATTAGCTATACACATAGATTGACAGGGAACACATAGTAAACCAACAACTAAAATCTTTATTTAGTTATTGTAAATTAAGGGTCCTGCAACAACCGTGAAAACATTAAAACTATGATGCCACAACCATAATTATAAACTAATTTTAGAAAATGATAATAATCTTAAGAATTTTATGATTTTTATTGAAATGTTTAAAGACGAGGTGATATTTTTTTCAATAGATATTGATTTGTTCCGTACGATTGCTTTTTTTATCTAGAGAAATAATAACTTAATCATCCTTTCAAAAAAAAAATAACTTATTCATCTTTTGCTTCTCTACCCCCTAATTTTCAAACTAATATTTGAAACAATCTTTTAAATTATGTTAGGTATTAATATAATGTGAAATGAAACAAACATTTATGGTTGAAGAACATGATTTTTGTTTTTATTTATACATATATGACAAATTTTTTGCTCTAAAATTTAACATGTGTTTTTTAGTAGCTCTTACTACATAAGCTATTAACAGTATTTGGTCTCTTAATTTACGTACGAGACAATGCAAGTTCTATGTTTATTTTAATAACAAATATTGATATTTAGTTGTTAGACTAATATTTACCCTTTCGCCCTTGTTTGAACCCGCAACCTCTTACAAATTTTTCCAGCTAAAACAAGTTGGGTTATGCAACCCTCCATAATACAAGTTTATGTATTTGATTCCTTTCACAGATGGATAAAATTTCAATACTTGGGGATGCTGTTAACTACTTGATGGAGTTAAAACAACGTATTAATGATCTTCAAGGTGATATAGAATCAAGTTCTCCTAGATCATTTATGCCACCGCCTACAGGAACTCACATTATGACATCCACCATGTCAGCCCTTCCAGTTCAAAGGAAAGAAGAGTTATGTCCTAACAATATCTCAGGTTTTAAAAACCAACCAACAAAGGTACTTATTTACTTTAATAGAAAGTTGTTATTCCATATCAATAGATACTTATTACTTTCAAGATATACATTTATATGTAAAATGAAGACATGTCTTTCACTGTTTTGTTCACATCACGAGGGATCTTATATTTTGGATTTTTTGGTGTATTTTGTGTGAAATATTACACACACGCGCACACACATAAGAATTGTATTTGTGTTTTTGTTTACAATTACAAGACATGTAATATAACTTACTAAAAAATCTAAAATCTTGGACAAGTCATGCATTTGATAACTATAATTGAAAACTGAAGCATGTTTGAATTTTTTTTTTTCATTTTGGATA
>Ga0209282_1000607_pt1 | contig 17625 bp, 6 predicted proteins | sample Mtrugardesep15_FD_187529 | JGI IMG/M metagenome (GOLD analysis project Ga0209282, IMG submission 187529) | Root nodule microbial communities of legume samples collected from California, USA - M. trunc garden sep15 (SPAdes) (version 2) | ecosystem: Host-associated > Plants > Roots > Nodule...
AAAAAAAAAAAAAAAAAAAATAAAAAAATTTAAAAAAAAAAAAAAAAAAAAGGGGGAGTTTGAATTATCAACTATTAAAAAATTTCAAGCAAATATTTAAATTTGGTCAGTTGGTTAGTGAGAAAATAAATAATAATAATAATAATAATATTTGTAAAGTGTGTGAAATTGTAAAACAAATTAAAGAGATGAAAGAAGAATCACACACAAAGATTTATCTTGGTTTCACGCATGCTAGGCTATTTCCGGTCCCCATACAAATAAGAGATTATCCACTAGGTAGTTGAGTTATAACTTAACGAGGGATGTTATTTGAACAACCAATTTGGTTGACAACTTATATGAAAACCATATTTCAAAAAAAAAGTAGGTATTTGGATGAAAACCAAATCAATAGAGATAAAGTAAAAAATAATGTGAATATTAAAGAGAAAGTTGTCATAAAAATTATCATTAAATAGATGTTCAAATATTATTTCTCAACGCAAACGAGCAATCCCATTCTCTTACACCTTTACAAATTACAGCCATATGTACTTGGTTTGTTCATAAATGAAAAGACAAGAGGTGGTTTTGCTTCAAAGGCTAGTGCCAAAACCATGTCCTTGTTTTGGCAAAAGTACATGTGTTGCTTCCTTATTGGTCCAAAACTATTTTGTCAAAAACTTCATGTATCATATGTGGCATTTTTGTCACAGTGAAATGTTAATTAATTGATGTTGATGCCTTAAATTGCAATATGTCAAACTATACATTTTTCTTTTCTTTTTATTTTTTATGCAACCAAGCAATCGACTTAAATGGTAAATGAGCTCTAGCAAGTTACGAATTGTTTAAAATATCTGAGATCAATTCTTGTAAGAAATACTTCCTCCGGTCTTATTTACAAGAGAAAGTCGACTTTTTAGATACATTGAATAAAGTATGTATTTAATCAAGAACCTAAACCAAATACATAAATTATTTAATGTATCTAAAAAGTAAATTGTTTCTTGTAAATAGGACTGAAGGAAGTAAATTTTTGTCCGACTTTAATTACATTTCGATCGAATTTTGAATTATCAAGATTCATTTTCTCTGGAAACCATAGGAATAAAAAAAAAATTGTTTCATGCAAGTGTCTCTTATAAGATAACTAATGCACCAATAATGTTAAAGATAGGTTGGTTTCTTTAATTCTAGAATTCAATTATTCATCCTCGACTCATGGATCACATCGTTTTATCAAATCTCATCAAATCTCTTCGGATATCAAACAATTCTTTCCTCTATAAAAACCTACACTCCCACCTTATCTTCTTCACACCAAAAACGCCCAACTAGTTCAAAGCCAAACTACCCTCTCTCTCCGTAGCCAAACAATAATCATGGCAACGATGACTATACTACACTCCTTGCTCTTCTTTTGCTTGATCACTTTGTCATTAGCACTAGACATGTCCATCATTACACCTAGTGGGCGTAGTAACGAGGAGGTTATGACCATGTACGAGGAATGGTTGGTAAAAAACCAAAAAGTGTACAATGGGTTAGGAGAGAAAGATAAAAGATTTCAAATTTTTAAGGATAATTTAAGATTTATTGATGAACACAATGCTCAAAATTACACTTACAAAGTTGGGTTGAACAAGTTTGCAGATATAAGAATATCGTGAAATGTATTTGGGTGTGTGGACTGATGCCAAACGTAGGGTCATGAAAAAATAAGACCATCGGCAGTCGATATGTTTATAATTCTGGTGATTAGTTGTCGGTGCATGTTGATCGGAGGTCGAAAGGCATAGTTACTCATATCAAAGATCAAGGAAAATGCGGTAATGTTACTCGTGTCGATTTTACCATAATATTGTCATTTCTTTTATTTGCTAAGGTTATTTATCGGTTAATATCTTGTATATGACAAATATGATATGATAGGTATTTGGCCTTGAATTTAGTAATAATAATTCCTCTAATCCTTGTTACAAAAAATAATTTACTTTTTAGTTTTAGTGAATAAACTTTTTTTTATGGAATTTTTTTTGACGGAATTTTATTGAATAATTGATGTATTTTATTTATATCAAATGAAATTAAAAAATGAATTGTTAATTGATTTTCTAATGATACGGGTACTAGTAAAGCTGCAGAAAAATAACAAGGTAGTCAGCATTGATGCATATGAGTATGTTCCACCAAACAATGAAGATGCATTAAAGAAAGGTGTGGCTCATCAGCCTGTGAGTGTTGGTATTGAGGCATATGGCTATCCTTTCATGTTATATAAATCGGTGATCTTCCTTATATTGATAGTTACACTTTCAATTTATTTTTTATTTTTTTAATCGGTTAATTTTGTTAAGGCAAACCATTGCAAGACGCACTTGGCTGCAGAAACAACAAACACTGATGCCGCCTATAGACGCGTAATATCACACAATCACAGAAAAACCAGACCAAAAAAAATCCACCAAAAGAAAAGGAGGAGACCGCTAACAGCACCCCACCACTAACAGAAAACACACAGATTCCCCAGCAGTAGCAGGCTGCACAAAAACAGCCCAGAACTGTCTCCAACAAACCCAAACAGACCCAGCCAGCAGCTACTAAATGCGCACCCCCTGTCTGCTCAATGCACCACCTGTTACCTAGACAGCCCTCCCTTAAAAGACAATCTCTCGGATTCCAATGTCATTCGTAAAACAAGCAAGTCGGAATATTAAGTCTATTTGAACACCATCGCCATGAAAGCACCTTTACCTCCTCCACTAAAACATCAGCCGCTTTCACCTTGTTGTGAAAGATAATACGATTCCTAGCTGACCAAATAACAGAAATTGTTGCAGCCAAATAAACCAAAGATCTTAACGGATCTTCTTATTTTTTCCTTCCTTACTCCAACGTTCCCAATGAATAAATAAATTTGGTGGAGTGATAAAGGAAAATTCCAACCACTCCATCACCTTTGCCCAAATGTTATTTGTGACATTACAATGAAGAAATAAATGTTTTGACGATTCTTCTTCCCTTGCACATAACACACACAACGTTGGAATATCCAGTGGTAGAATGTTTCGCCTCGCTAAATTTCTTTTCGTCGAAATTCTATCATAGTAAACATCCCTCCTTCCTCCGCTTTCCACCGCCACCTATCCTCCTTGTTCTCCCACCTATGCCCCTCCAAATCCTCCATTAAACTTATTAGAAGCTCTTCCTCCACACAAAAAGGTTCCTTCACCACGAAAACTCCCACTCTTGCCCATCCTCCTCCATTCCTCTAACTTCACCCATTTTTGCCTCTTTACTATTAGAGATAGCAAAAAGTCTTTCACAGACTTTTATTTGAACTAGGACTTAGTTTGAAAATATGAAATTATTAGCTGATAGTAGTGTATATTGTTTAGCGAATAATTTCGTATAATCAAAGTATACCTTCTGGTTTTTATTATAAGCAAAAAGAATTATATTTTAGATTTATTTAATTAATGATTTGGTCTTTATTATAGACCACATACATCATTTAATGAATGAATCTAAAATATTGATTTTTGCTTATAATAGTGATCGGATTGTGTAAAATTGTTTTGTAACGTTGTTCGTCACAAGTTTAAAGATTTTCTAAATATTAGTTCATAATGTGTGTTGAGATGCAATTTCAAATACTATTTGAGCTTATAACATGTAGTGACAATTTTGTAATCTCAATCATAATATTTAAACACAAATTGCACGTTGTAAACACTGAATTTTCATTGATAATATAAAGGACCTATAATTGTTCTCCAATCAGATAAATAAGCAAATTGATGAGGGGATGATGTCACAATCCAAGACAAGAAATATCTTAGAACTTAAATGACTAACAGTCATTTCTTTAGTTTGCTAAACATAAACGCTCAAACACTCTCTTTTGTACACTTCCACAACCTTTGGGTCAGGTCGCTATTATTTAAAAAATTTATAACAAACAACCGTCTCCATTTAAAACTCAAAAGTCTTTATTTATTTATTATAAAGAACGGAGAAATGAGAAATCAACTACTCATTTTCTCTAAAATTAAAGAATATTTCAGGGACACTCGTTAGCCTTTCAGATAAACTATACGTTGTTGTTATGTGCTAATAAATTTGCGACTATATATTTAATTTTTTCAGGGTGTATTTACTGATAGTTGTGGGCAACGTTTGAATCATGCTGTGCTGGTTGTTGGATATGGTACTGAAAATGGCGTGGACCGCTGGTTGGTGAAGAACTCATGGGGTGAGAACTGGGGGGAGGATGGCTACTTAAAAGATAGAGCGTAGTGTGAAAGGCACCAATCAAGGCAAGTGCGGAATTGCAATGGAGGCTTCATACCCAGTAAAATATGGTAAAAAAACTGCAGTTACTAATTCAGCTTATGAAAACATTGAAGTGTATGTTAGCAGTGTTTGATTGAAACACCACCATAATTATCTTAACAAATTTGGATATGATTTCTTCCTGTGAAAGTTGTAGCTTTCCATTAAAAATTATGGCATTCCTCTCTATCCAAATGCACAAGTAGTTACTAACCAAACTAAATGAGACAATTTCTTAGCATATTTTTTTCCTTTCACCGAAGATTTGAAAGCCAAATTTTTTTCCACCATATCATTGTTCAAAGTCATGGGCTGCCATCCTAAATATTCCTAACCACTGATTTAATATATGCTTCCAAACAGTCAATGATTTGCAACAAGACAACATCAAATGCTCATGAGTTTCAACTTCCTTTAAACACAACTTTGTTCATGTGTGTCTCTAATCATTCCTCTTTGACATAAATCCACTCTAGTTAAAATCCTTCCCTGAAACAATTTCCACCCAAAAACACACACTTTGATGGAGTTGAGAGTATACAGTTGAAGAAGGGCGTGTAAGGACTATTGCATATACCAACAAAATGCATATTCTTTTCTGTATTTCATACCATAAGAGTTAAGCCTGCTTGACTTGGAGAAATTTTGAGATTAGTCATCTCATAAGAAGTTTCCTAAAAAACGTGCGAGAACAAAACACGCTAAAAAAGTCTCGTGTTGGTTTTGTGAGATTAGTTAGTCAACAATCATGACAGCAGTCTAGCTTCCCTGTGCAAGGGCATTCCTGAATGTACCAATAATTTACATGTCATGTTATATGAGTCTGTGATTCGTTTGAATAAGCATTACAACCATGAATGGTTAATTTAAGCATTACAACTTTTGCTGCGCTCTTCTTCTCCATAAAAAGAAAAGCTAGGTCAATCAAATTTTAACAAAGTAACTTACTTCGTACAGAAGAAAATAGAAAATAGGAACTTATCAAAAAGCAACATAGAGCATGTTTACTATAACGTGCACAAGTGACATTAGTGTTGCACTGTGCACAGTATATTCCTACCGTTGGATCAATTAAAGACACAACCAATGATGTGCGACCCCTCGCTAAAATATTTAGAAATGAATACTCTCATGTGACATTATGACCCATTGAAATCTTCACTGTTCATTGTAAAGGAGAAAAAAATTAAATAAAAATGAATTTTAAAGGTGGATTTCAATGAACAAAATTGAAAGAATTCATTCTCGAAATTTTCCACTCGCCATCATAAATCCTTCTCTTGCACTTCATCGGCATAGCTCCCCTCGATCTTTCCCTACATTGCATCTTCTTATGTGGTGAACTTTCTTTTGGATCAAATAAAGCACGATGGATTTGGTGGAAATGTAAAATTAAAGAATTCCTTAGAATGGTGGACACAGTCATGCAGATGCTTGAGTTGATCCCGTAGTGTTAAGTTCTCAACCTAGCACACTTGAATGACTAATGAAGTCACGGGGAAGTCTCAATAAGGATGCCAAAACTTGTAAGAATTTATTTTAATAAGGATGCCAAAAGTTGTAAAAATTTATTTTATTATGTTTGGACAATTTAAAGGGCAGTTAATTCTACTTTAAGATAGTATTTGAAGATTTTGGTTTCTAAAATTGGTTTTAGCGTTAAACTTACTGTTAATTCCATTTTTACATAAATGCATCTAAACATAAATCACTTTACATTCCACTAACTTTCATTCATAATCAATTTTCCAGAATCAATTCCCTTAAAATCACTTTTAGATTTCTTAATAAAAAAAAGGATCATTTTTGAAGGAGTCAAAATTGATTCTAAAAGTTTAGAATTGATTTTGAAATGTTTGGTTTCTCTATCATAGACGATTTTGTATCTAGAATTGATTATATTTGTAGCTTCTAATTCTTTTGAACACCTATAACTTCTAATTCTAAAATTGATTTTTACACTTAAATTTATTGTTCAACTCACTTTTAAATGTATTCAAATATAAATTCTTTTACCTTCAACTTATTTTCTCACTGCAAAACCAAACATTTTGGGGTGTAGTACTAGTGTCCATCATCAACTTCAGTTTATGTTACCAATGTCACCGGTGAAACTACTAGTCATTGTAGTTTGCCTGGGAATTAATTGTGCTCCCCTTAAGATCCAGAACCCATTCCTGAAGATTCCGTGTGCTAATCTTACTTTAGATTAGGGTATTATTTTCTACTAAACTAAATCATAAAGACCGTATTCAAGAACTTGATTTTGGGGGAGGTAGGTCCTTGTTTGCTTTTATTATATAACCTTCTACAGCCCCTTCCAAGAGAACCCAAGAACCCAAACTCCCTTCGGTTCTAAAAGCAAATAGTTAAACAAATTGGCGATTAAATTGATATCCCTCACATTTCTTTCAACTCACCAGATCTGCTGTGAAATAAATTTCAAAACCAATCAATCAGATTGGACAGCAAGATCTATTGCTGCATAATGCAAGTTTCCACATCAGGTCTAGGAGGGTTTTTCCAAGCAGATGCATCAGTGCTTCCTTACATTTCATTATTTATTTTTCTCCAATTTGTTTCAATAGATTAATTCCTTTTTTGATTTACAAATTCCTAATAACCAATCATCAAGGATATATGACCAAGTATAAAATATACTGACAGCTATGGACGTTGAGAAAGAACTACACTTGGACTGATTTCACCCTAGATAATTTCAACCTTCAAGTTTGCAAGGTAAATTTCCTGAGTAAATAGTATACCAATAAACCTAGTTTCAAGAGACAAGTCCCACATGACTTACTGATCAACCAAATTACTATTGCATTAAAGCTTTCATATGCTGTGCGGAAAAATCGCTCAGTCAAAGAAAAGTAAAGATCACTATCAATTTTACCTTGCATCAGAGGGAAGGAAAAAAAAAACAAGTGTGTAGGCTTCAGAAAAGAGATTTCCTCAAAAGTAAAAAGGGAAACAGTTCAAGGGATACATCAATACAAGGACATTGCAAATACTGAAGGGGATTCACTCTACTCAAGCTACCTAAAACTTATTATTTGAATAAGAACTCAAGAATAAGATGCATTTGCCCACCTATACAGATATAGAAAATAAAGCTAGATGAATTGAGATAAAGAACCGATATAATCCCCAATATCTCACCCCCAAATTTAAATCCTTTACTAGAGTTTAAAAAACATCCAGGAAGTCCAAAGTCTAACAATTTTTCAACTAGGATTTTGATGTCCAGTTGTCCACACTAGACACAAAGTAACCTCTTTCGGACGCCATCACATCTTCATGTGCTCCAGCTGCCAAAATTTACTCAAGCTACATGTGGGACTGTGATTTAAATGAAGTAAACGAAGCTTCAATTAACCTGAAAAATCAGTTGTCTGAAAGGCTAGTGCTTTCTGCTGATGCTCTTTTCCGATCATAGCGCTAAAATAAAAATAAACAAAACCAATTATTTATCATACGAAAGAAAGATGTAATCATATAAAAAATCTAAATTTACTAAAAGCCACACAATATCTATAAAAACTATTGAGACGAATGAAAATATAAATTTACCTGTTTTCCAAACGAGAATGGTACATATTTATACTTGATCATGTGGGCTATCTGTCTCCTCATAGTAAGCGTAAATAGGACCACCCAGTAGAAGAGGAGTATTGGCCAGAACACGGGGACATCAAATGCACTAAAGAAAGTCATCACAAATGCAATGCAAAATGCCTTCGTGATTGAGTACCTGCTCAGAGTAAAACATTTTTCCTATGTAAATAACAAACTAAGACTAATTCTATTCCTTCAAAGCACAAATCCCGAAGAGAAGAAAATCCAAATGGCATATTTTTATGTTAAAAAATGGTATTAGCTTCATGCAGTAGTAAAGTGAATAAAGCAAAGCAAAGCAAGCAGAAAGGGAGAGACACTGACAAGCATAAGAAACTTAAGATTATTCCTTCCATCAAAATCTCTTTCCAGAGCTCTAATTGTCATATTTTTTATGTTAAAAAAATGGTATTAGCTTCATGATGTAATTCTAATTTTTACTGTGGCCATTTTGAACAATTCATAATTTATCAAAGAAAACCTAGATTCTTATCAGAAAAGAACTGACAGATGAAACTCATTAACTAATTTCACATTATATATCCTTTCAGTTCAACACATTGACTACAATCTTATTCAGAAAATCCTACAATTTTTGCAGAGCACATATCCCTGTAAATAACACACAGCATCAGTAACTTCAAGTATAACACAAATACCAAAGAATGTAGGGTATTCAATCCCAAAGAATTCATAAACTTGTTTATTTGGATAACTAGTTGTCTGAAAATAAGACAAAGCTTAGCTGAACCACCAAAGGGATGGTCCATGTTGTTAGCCTAAGCTGACTTATTAGCACTAGGACAGATCCCCATAGATTTGACTAAACCACCTTCAAGAGACTTGCTCGTAAGCCACAGTGTGAAAGTGAGTAATTGCAGCAGTGTTGTTAAATTACGGATGTAGCGGAACTATAGCACTATTGCATAGCAGAATTTGAACATATCACTACTGTCCCGTGATACGCTATTTAGTACACAATATTGTGAAATACTGGCTATAGCACTGCCGCGTAGCGGAATTCGAACAAACCACTATTTTCCACGATCCACAATTGACAACACTGATTTGTAGATTCATACAGGCACGAAACCTGTAGTAGGTACTACTTGCAAAAAAAAATGTTTTTTTATTCTCGACTCTCGAATGCCAGCATGACATCAATAAACATTGAAGCTGAAGATGCTGCTAAATTAGGGTCTGGATTTAGGTTGTGGCAACTGTAATTTATCAGAGTCACCATTCTTCCTATCAGCTTAACGCTGAAGAAGATCCATATGCTAGAGATCAAATCGCCGAATTCAGATTTGTTTACACAATTAGATTCACCATACTCAAATCAAGTAACGAATCAATCAACGAAGAAAACCAAAACCATTTGATTTAACTAATTCAACAATATTTAATAAAATTCCTATCTAACACTAATTTCATATTCCACCTCCACAATCACAAACAAGAACAATTCAATTCAATCAACAAATCAAAACCCTGGAAATTACCAGAACTTAAACTCAGGAAGACGACGAACAAAAGGACGAAACTCATCAGAACCAGAAGTAGGAAGCGAAGGACCATTATCAGCATCAAGAATCTCTGGATCAACCTGAGGCGAAAGAAATCCAATCAAAAGGTTCAAGATATAAATGCCAAGACCGTAAGAAACGACGTAGAAGCCTTGCACGATGTAAACGCGAAGAACGTAAACCAATGCAACAACAAGGCAACCCAGCCATCGTTGACCGACGTGCGGCGTTGATTTGTCGAGAATGTGTTGGTACCGCCGTGCTGCTTCGAATTTCCACCGTGTTATGGCGGCTGCCGGAGATGCGTCTTCCGTGCTCATCTTTGTGTTTGAATCAATCAATAAACACAATCGATATCTGTTTCTCTATCTCTCGTCTCGAGTTAGTCGTGGACCATTTTCTCGGTTTTTTTTGGTTTTATTGCTTTCAGGTGTTGATTCGGGTTTTTCAACCGGTTTAACCTATTTTTTTTCTCTTTTCTTAAAAAAAATTTCTAAACTCATTTCTTTCTTAGGCTTTGTTTGAATAATATGAGATATCATCAATCAATTCTAGCTTAAACCATAGTTTTAAAACTTAGCTCGACCATTGACTCTTTAAGATTATTAGGCCGTTGGTTTGATAGTTGAACGACTGGATCGTTGGTTTAAACAAGATCATGAAAACAGTCTTTAAAAAAAAAAGTCATGAGGTCAAATACAACTGTAGACATGAAGCAACGTTGAAAATTGTAGAGAGATTTTTTCGTTCATTTAAGTCTTATAAGCTTTGAGGAATTAATTTTCATAGTATACGCAGAAAATATCCAATTTACACCAAAAAAACCAAATCAAATTGTTTTCATATTATACACGTAAAAGAGTGTCGAATATTATTTTTTTAAAAAAAGTTATGCTAACACGTGTCCTTGAAACACAAGTTAAAAAACTAAAAATAAAATTAAAATACAAGTTTTATATTGAAAATATAAATTTTGAATTTTCTAAGATATTTAAATGTACAATTTTTTTTTTAAAAAAAAAAACTTCTACATTTAATTTTTTTAACACATGCCCTTAAGAGAACCTCACATTTAGTATTTTATCTATTTCTTCCATTTAGAGATATAATGACACAATGAAGTTTAAAAATAATTAATTAATTATGGTATGACTCATTATCTACTTTTTTTTTTATCTATCTCTCACTAAATGACATTCTTCATTTACTTTAAGCAAATATAGATGATTCTTACTCCTCAAGCGGACGTATTTTACTTCATTCTATCAACATGTCAAATGTTTTTTTCCAGCAATTTACCTTTGGAGATGAGCAAAAGTACTCCAGCATATCGCTCCCGTTATTTGCTGAACTAACGTAACTTTGAGAAAATTAGCAATAAATAATTGAATGAATGAGTTAGGTAAACTTGAATATAAACAAAATGTTAATATCTAAGGTAAAGTTGCCCTAAGGCATAAGATAACATTTTTCAAGAAAAAAAGTGTTAATGATAAAGTAATGTGTATGTAAGCAACTTTATTAGAAGCGTGTAAAACAAGATTTGGATTTAACACACTGCTCCTCCTGATCGTCTGATCTATAATCGACATTTGAGATTGATTATAGTTGATTTATGTATTTTTTGAAATTGTATGATTTAAAATAATGGTTGAAATTTAAAAGTGTGTGCAACTGTGTGCTTTTATATCAGCAAAAAATATGAATCCATGTGAGACATTAATTGTTGTTGATCCAATGATTCCTCTTTTGGTTAAACATTAGTTGGTCACAATGTGGAAATCTATAGCTTATTCCACTGTACCCAACTCACATGCAATTTCATTTATTAATGGTTGTTGTGCATTGAACCATGATGGTAAAAAATATTCATGGCACCATCCTAATCGGCCCCGTCTTTCAATCTTTAAAGGATGTCTACATTCATGTAATTAGGCAAGGAGTAGTACTTACTGCATAGTACATGGGAAACATTTACGTGGTCCTCAAATACAAGTCTCAATATTGAATTGTGCCTTAAACAAATAACAACAACAAAGTTTTATCTCATTAAGTGAGATCGGATGCATGGATAAAATTAGAGTTTTCCATTGAGTTGAACGATACATATGTCATGCATTAAAGATGAACAAAATAATCCTTAACAATCACACATTCAAAATAAGGAAGACGAAAATGGCAATGTCATCAATGTTCAAAACAATAAGGAATTTACATTTTGTTGTTTCTTTTGGATCTGAGGTGATCGATAATGGTTGACCAAGCATGAACATGGATCTGTCAAGTTGAAAGTCAAAGGATACATATAAACACTCTGACGCTTAAGTCTGCAAGAGATCGAGAGTGAGAGGTTTTTACGTAGAAGAATTGTGCATGCTTTGTTATGAAGGGGAATATGGTTAAGGGGACAAGTCTAAGAGTCTCGTGAGGCCATTACGAACGACGGATTTCAATTGTGGGAAACCGATGATTGTAGGGAGACTATTGAATGCTAGGAGGCGTTATTGATCGTAAGTATCCCATGCGTGGCTTCGATGTGATCTATGGGTTGAGTGTGTATTGGAGATGGGCGAGGAGTCAGACTAAAATTGGGAAATAGTTGAGTCCAAAACACCTTCATGTTCACATACTTTCATTACTGACGTTATGTTCTTTGTCGTAGAATCTTCTTCTAACAATTCATCAACATGTTTCCACATCGAGGCTCACAAATAGTGATAGAAACGGCAGCAAGTCAAATGTTGGTGGTGGTGTTGCGAGTTGCGACGGAGACAAAGAGATAATAGGAGGAGGGAAATGAAAATTACAGTTGTGGGAGGAAAATATGTGGTCCGTATTTCCATAGTTTAGTGACTATCAACATCTCGAGTCAATTAACAGAGGACTAAATAGTTGGATGAATTAATAGTTGAAGAGCATTCTAATATGTTTTAATAGTGTATGAGCGATAATCTATAGTGTTCATTCTACTGAGCAAATGCAGCAATGAGTACAAACAGCAGTTAACTAGAAAAAATATTAGTCTGGCTAGATAACCTCAACATTTCATCTCCAACAGTAACTACATACAGGCATTCTGCTCTGATAATATAAACATGGAAGTGGAACCACTGACAGTGATGAAATGAAGAAGAGCAAATTGAGTCAAATAGTAGGGGACGTAAAATTGTGTCTTAACTTTTAAGGCTAAAGTCACAGCCCCACATCCATTCTAAAACAACACACGCTGAAATGTGAGCCGATGTACACTATAAACGAAAGCCAATTTGCGAAAAGACGGGCTAAAAATACTATCAATATGTAAAAGAAAAGGAGGAAACAGAGTCATTTTTTAAAATAAAAAATAATGTGCATATGTTATCAAGAACTTGATAAAACTGCAAATGAGAGTCGGTAAGTAAGCAAAATTACAAAATATGATAAAATGTTAATTGAGTGCCATGAACATAAGAAGAAACTCAACCTTGCTCAAATAGAAAAACTCTGCTCGCGACGGATACTGAATTTTAATACCATCTTAAAATCATATGAATGTAGGTAAGCAATCCACGGTATTTTTGAAGTTATGGCAATGAAACATGAGGTTACTTCTATATAGGAAATACTAATGATTATCATGAGACACTTTTTAAAGACCTTAAATAGCAAGTTTTTATAAATATTTGTGAATTTAGTGAATTCAAAACTATAGTATTTGACTTTTTTAAGAAATAATTTCTTAATTTATAATCTTTAAAGAGTGCTCCGGTTAGCAAGATCCTACTTATAATTTTAAGATTGTATAATGATTATAAGGAAGAATCGCTCTTCCATGTTTTCTAGGAAAATAATCCTACGAATGATTTTTTTTTTCCTTGTTGGGTCTATTTTCTTTTTCCTTGTTTGAAAAAATATATAAAGCCATTCCTTGGGTCTATTTTTTTCCTTGTTGGAAAAAAAAATGCAAGTTTACAAATTACAACTGTAATATATGAAAGGAAAACAAAAGAATGTTCTTTGTATCTTCATCTTCATGTTTGTAATACTTCTAGTCATGACTTTTTGGTTTCATTCTGATCAATAAGAAATTCATTAAGATCTACTCACACAAGAGTAGGCATTAGGAAAAGTCTCATTTGAGCTAAATTAATGAAAACATAATGAAAATGGACCTCCACAACACGTAAACAGTTCACTAACTACGCAATTTCCAGGCAAAACATAAAATCAAAATATGGCATTAACCATCAATACAACAAATTTGAATAAGAATAGTCAATCAAATCAATTAATTGGCTACATGTAGTAATCAGAATAACAACTTCTTTTCATGTTTCCCTATAATAGAAAAACAAAATTCAGTGATGAACATTTCAAGGAACATGCCACTGAGCAAGCAAGAATAGCTCATTGAACATAGTGTGGACAAATGTATAACCATTCTTACTAATGATCATGAAAAGCTGCTATCATCATCAATAGTTTCGACGTTTGCCCACCTTCTGAACGCACACGGCACGAAATTCCTACCAACCAAAAATCCAAACTTGGTCCTGAACATCGACAATCGGTTATTGTTGTTGTTGCTGCTTGAAGGAGAATCATCAATAAGGGTTACTTCAGTGTCATTTTGCAGATAAGCCATGGTAGTTTCTTGAACTCCAACATCACTACCACTTCCATCCAATGCTTCAGTTTGACTGTGATCGAAATTAATCGCCAAAGAACTCCTCTTTAACCGCAGCCACCCCGCAGCTTCGCCTGTAACTTTCACACACTTTCTCACTTTGAGTTTAACCAAATTAGGACACCCAGAAGCAAAAGCAGCAATGCCAACATTAGTCACAGGACAACCCTTAATGCACAGTTTCCTAAGTGCAACACACTTAGAAGCAATGCACTCAATATCAGCATCAGTAACAGTTCCAATTCCACAGAGAGCAAACCTTTCCAAACCCTGACAACACGAAGCAATTGCTCCCAAACTCAACGACGTAGGATACATAGCAATCAACACGAGCTCTTGCAAATTAGGACAGTTTCGCGCAACGGAAACCAAACCCTCATCGCCAATTCTGTTAGTCCTCCACCCATCAATGTGAAGCTTTTTCAACATCCTGCAACGCTCAGCAATAACAACAAGACCATGATCTGAACACTCAGGTGTTTTCACAAGATGCAAAGTTTCCAATTTCAAACACTTTGAAACCCCAACAAGACCCACATCACTAACTTGAACCTTCTCCAGATGAATCTCAACCAACCCAGAATTCATCTTCCCCACCGTCCCAAGCATCGAATCCCAATCACCAATACACCGAATCAGCTTCAAAGTTTGAAGCTTTCTCGAACCAATTATCAACGGCGCAAACGAGTGCCCGTTAACAAGCTCCTTCAAACAAATCGATTTCAACGAAGATGACCCGTTACCACAACCCAATTCAACACCTTCCTCATTAACCTCGTTAACATCGTTAACACCACGAAGCCTCTTAACAGAAAGTTCCTCAAGAACATTACTATTATCAACAACAGCACGAATACCCTTAACACCAAACAAACACGAAACAACCGAAAGTTTCTTCAAATTCTTACAATTTCTCGCTAACCCTAACATCCCAATCTCAGTAACTTCCCTACACGCGCGAAGCTTCAAGCGCGTGAGATTCTTACAACGAAGCGAGATCAGAATCAAAGCATCATCGTCTATACTCGTTGATTTTCTGTTACAACGAAGCGCAAGCTTCGTAACAGAATCGTAACGATTGAACAACGAAGGAACGATGTCCACCAATTTCGCCTCCGCGTTTAGTGAAAGCCGCTGCCGGCTTTCACCTTCCACACGGAACCACCGTTTGCACACGGCGGAGCAGCTTTTCCGATCGTCGGCGTCGAGAAAGTGAAGTATCCCGGCCAAACATTCATCAGGAATTTCCTCCGAGTAATTGACACCGTTGATGAAATCATCGGAACAAACACCGTTTCCGTTGCCGTCACTGTAACGGAATCTGGTTACATCTACTGACGGTGATGGAACGGCGGTTGACGGTGATTGTCCCATAGAAGAAAACGAAGAAAAAATATAATAATAATATTTTTGATAAGTTTATGATGAAAATGTGAGAAGCATGAAATGAAGAGAACTTATAAGATAGAAAGGTTTTCAACGATATCGCTCTGTCAAAGGGTGAAGCGCGTGTCGTTTTAGCAACCACTGAAGGAAAGGGTTTATTACTGTATCATTACATATACTACTCATTCAAATCAAAGATTATTCTAAAAATAAATTAACAGATCTAAAAAGTTGGAAATGGTAAAAATTTAAGTCGATTACGTGGTTTGGAATTTTCCTTGTGTGAAAATTGCTGGAACTAGGTGGAGATTTTATTTACTTCTAAAAATGAATCACATCGGATTTGAAATTTTAGGATAAATTATCAATTTAATTATGAATATTAATCACTTTAATTTAGTTCTAAATATAGTACTATTCTAAATAAATATAAGCCCCCAAAAAAATATAAGAAAATATCCAATAAGTTAAATGTTTATAATTTCCCTTAAAAAAATTATCCTTTTCTTGTATTTTAGAGTAAATTAATCTCCCCGTAAACCTCTTTTCATTTCATCACTTATTAGTAACTTTTGTTTTTGACAAGCCGAGTTTTTCTTATTAGACAAAACCTCCTTAAAAGTGTTTATAGGTTTGAGTTCTTTACCTTTCTTTTTATTATTATATAGATAAGAGCCTTGCTAAATATCCCGAAGGATTTTACCACGAAGCGGTCCCGAAAATCACGGGAGCGGTGGGTCTTATATTTTTTGTCTGGCCGAAAGTCACGGGGGCGGTGGGTCGTATATATCTTTTTGATGAAGCGGTGGTCAAATAAGTATGAAATCTAAGGGATGATAATTTGCCACATCATTTGGAAATCAATCGTGAATAAACGTTTGTTGTACACATCATTTCTGTATAGATAAACCTCCTTAAAAGTGTTTATAGGTTTCAGTTCTTTTTATTAGGATATAGATAAGCGCCTTGCTAAATATCCTGAAGGATTTTACCACGAAGCGGTCCCAAAATGAATCTTAGCAAAAAAAATTATTGTCTGGCCGAAAATCACGGGGTGGTGGGTCATATATTTTTTTGATGAAGCGGTGGTCAAATAAGTATGAAATCTAAGGGATGATAATTTGCCACATCATTTGAAAATCAATCGTGAATAAATGTTCGTTGTACACATCATTTATGTATAGATAAACCTCCTTAAAAGTGTTTATAGGTTTAGGTGACACACTCAATCTGATCATCCCATCTAACCCGTATTTCACAAAATCATACATATTTTGATTTTTGTTTTTTTATAATGTGAAGTTTTTTACACACATTGAATGAAAGAGTTACACTTATAATTAGAGTTGTCAATTTCCTACGAAACTTTGCACAATGCACATGTTTGTAGGAAGGAAAATAAAACGGCTTCTAAAGCTATTGAGCCCGAGCTTCCACTCAAATAAGTCTCTAGGACAAAAGCCTCAAAACAAAAGTTGGTGCATATGCCCATAAATTTATTTTAATTTTTTTTATAAAAAACTTATTTCTAACAAACAGAAAGTAAACAAAATTTTTATACTAGTGATCTCAAAATATTTAAGATTGACAAAAAAAAGGGACGCAAAATTATGTGATTTTGTAGGGTGAAATGAATCATGTTTTAGAGTATTCATACAATGACTTGTATAACAACGTATTAGAATAAAAAAGTTCAACTATTTGATTTACTGGTAAAACAAGTAACCTCTAAAACTAACTTATATCTAACTAACCATATGCCAAACTCAGATATATCTTAATAGTCACTCCATTGAACTGAACCTTGTGACAAACATTGTTCAACTTATAAACATTCAAAAAAACAAGGAGGAAATACATCAATCTATTATAGACATATCATAAATGCCTAACTTCTCCATTAACTTGCAAAATGCTTCCAGTTTCAAAGGTTTGGTCATTATGTTCGCAATCTGATCTTGTGTGCTACAATGAACCAATTCCACTGCTCTTTCCTTTATAAGTTATCTGAGAGAGTGATATATATATATATATATATATGTGTGTGTGTGTGTGTGTGTGTGTGTGTGTGTGTGTGTGTGTGTGTGTTTACCTCACTGGATTCTT
>Ga0209282_1000610_pt1 | contig 17588 bp, 5 predicted proteins | sample Mtrugardesep15_FD_187529 | JGI IMG/M metagenome (GOLD analysis project Ga0209282, IMG submission 187529) | Root nodule microbial communities of legume samples collected from California, USA - M. trunc garden sep15 (SPAdes) (version 2) | ecosystem: Host-associated > Plants > Roots > Nodule...
CAGTCCCACAGGCTGATATAGGAAATCAGAAAGAGAAAAACTTGGATAGAGTGCAATTTTTTATAGAAAAGAAAGGAATCTGAGGAGACAATGTGTTTTGTTATTTCACTTTCTTGTGGGGTAGGGTATAGAGTATTGTGAGAGAGAGGGAGTGAGTGAGAAGGGTTTTTGTGATGTTGTTCTTGACTAAACTCTTTTGACTTGGTGCTCAAAAACAGTAAAAAAGATATTAAAAAATGTTAAGGCAAAAACAAACAAAACACAAAGCCGTCACTGTTCCACTTAGCTAGCACACTCTACTGCTGAAAACATGTCCTGTAGTTCAATGGCGCACAATAGTCACATCAGGTCAAGGTTTGCTGAATTTTCATACTGAATTTCCATGCCTTATGTTGGCTACTGTGACTACATTACAAGTATCTACGAACTGACATTTCATTGTAGTGTAGGGTTAGCCCCACAAGCACTCAATCCTATTACGCTGATAACAACATTGTTGGCCTTATTCCCGGTATAAACTGTGAGGGATTATTTAGATTTAGGTTAATAGAGACAAGTGCTTTTTTGGGATAACTTGAAAGGGATGTGTGTACATTGATAATTACTATGGGTTAATTCATTACTATACTGCAAATTGATGGATGGTGCAGGAATTTTAAGTCAACATCATTCATCTCGAGCTATCATCTTTAATATATTTCTCATATTGAATGCAACAGATATAACCGGAACACAATGGCTTCCACGTGTTTAATTATTTGTTACAATCTAAATAGCCATCAGACTCGTGCAAGAAGCTGTTAGTGTGTAGAAGATCCAAAGCAAATAAAATAATTATAATTACATGTGATTCTAAACAGACGTCTTCATGAACTCTCACTAATTCATCGTTAGAATACGAATGGAGAGGGCACATCCACATTGGCCAGCAAACTAGTGAATAATTTTTGTACACAATCGAGCTCACAGGAAGCTAGGACAGAAGTCAGAGGTGCTCCTTCTATGTGCTCCAATATAGCAGAGGTCCTTCCTAAAGTTAGCTAATCTAATTTTGGTCACCGTCTGGCTGTTTTGGAGCAATGGCCCCACCATTCATCCTAGCGCGGGCCTCTGCAAACATCCTTTGTTGTTCTGCTAATGCTTGTTCCTCAGTCATCTCAGCTCCATTGCTCCATTTACCAGCTTTTAAAGTATCTTGCTGAAATAATAATAAAATCTATCAGAAACTAGTTTTTCATTTAAAAAGTAAAATCATATGCAATAATGACAATTTATTTCATCCAAGATCAATAAATACATAGTAACAGACCCTCTATTCTCTCAATAGCCACAATGTCAATGAGAGTTCATGTAATGAAATCCAGAACACTCGTGAACTCAAATAAATCCCAGATGGGTTATCTTTGTACGAGCACAAAATCCTCATTCATCATAACTACAGAACAACCGGCTATTTATTGGGGAGTTTAACAGAAAGTCTAAGAATTCAACAGGCATAGACAATAATAACTACTAAGAAATTTGTAGGATATTTTAACGTCATTTAGGTTAGGCGGGAACAGTGACAGATTTTAAGTCTTCTTTATTAGAGAACCACCAATAAGCCCTGCAGGTGCTCCCCTCACGCAGTCTATCATCTGCCCCGGTTTGAAAACACAAACTAAAATGGTTCATCTTAGAGAGCACTCTACACCATCTGTCCCGATTTAAAAACAGAAACTAAAAAATCTTTTATTTTGGTAGGCAAGTATTCATACATTTTACACTATTTTTTGTTTTGGTAGCAAGTATTCATACATTTTAAAGGAAAGATGACTGATATGCTAACTTGTGTGATACTACTCAAGTATTCAGCATGCATACGGAGCATTCATAATCAAAATTACCATGGTCTCCAGCTTGTGTTGTTCGTATGCTGCATAAACTTCTTCAATGTACTCGCCAAATCCAAGCACCTGGGGAAAATGTGCAAATCAATAAACGAAATCATATCAGGCATGTTTAAAAGCATCCGATGAGCATACAATTGACAATATCATGTACATTATATGTTGTGTTTGTAACACAACGATTTTAGAATTGAAATAAGTTTGTTTTGAATGAAACGGATATTTTTAATTGAGACATTCTACAGAGATAAATATGTGTGTAAGGCAGGAAAGATGCATTCCAATATGAATGATTACCACCAGTTTGCAGGAAAAAATGGATAACAGAGTATAACATTAACTAAAAAAAATATGGGCCAACTGCTACTGTGCTTCAGGAAGAGATAATATCTCGTGAGTGCACACGTTTTATGGTCTGGGAAACAGGGCACTATACTTAAAAAGATCAAGTAATAAATCTTTAATCAATAAAGGATGGTCTGATCAAGTATTGAGTAATTAAATTTTAGGTGTTGGAAAGTTCGGCTCAAGTCTTTTTCAGATAAAAGTGAAATGAAATGAATGTGGTTTCAATTTTGACTATGAAGGCAAAAATGTCTTCTTTCACATCAGTTACAGTAAAGAAAGGAATTAAACTAAAGTAAATCCTAAAGCATAGCTTAGTTACATCATATCATTAAGAACCTTGGTCAAACATAACAGTGCCCAATATAATTGTATGGTCCCATTTGAACAGTCAAATTTAATATGAATAATGGAGAAGAACCAGATGGCTGTGCAGAACTTTGGATTTATAAAAAGAAAACAAATACCTGCAGAGCCTTCAATACGTGCTCAGGCGCAATAGTCCGTTTGTCCTCTCTGCTACATACTTCATTGGACTCTGATGAGATGAGATTTATAAACTCTAAAAAAAATAAAAAATCTTATTCAGTAACAGTCGTAAGCTAAGATTATCAATCATAAATGGTCACCGTAATCTAGTAAGCCTAGACAGCCACACACAATAAATAGACGATACTCTCTTTTGAACACCCTCTCTAATACTCACTCTCTTTTTGGTTTAAATCATTGTGACACTTTGAAAATTGAACATACGCAATGGTGGGACATACAATGATTTCATCCAATAAGAGTGGGTGCTAAAGAGAGTGTTGAAAAGTGAATGTTGTTAGGATTCCTTAAAATAAAAATGATATGTACCATATGATACTATAAACTGTAGATTCTGGTGATTTATGTGCCATATGATATGTTATGGTTGGGTCATTATTCCTCATATTTGAATCTAAATTAGCCCTAAAAAGATATCCTGATTGTGTATCATTAACAAACTGTGCACAAAAAGAGAAATAATAACCAAATATCACAAGTCCGCAACAACCATTTTAATTCCCCTCAAATAAAACAAATTAGAACATTTTAATTGCAACCATTTTAATTCCCCTCAAATAAATAAAAATTTAAAAAATAACATTTTAATTATAATACATGGAAAAAGATTGTGGCCCTGACAGAATAGCAATATTATGTTTCGAGCAACTAGGATGCACACTAGAATTTAGATAAATAAAACCCGGAAATAAAATAATAAACTCAATAAACAAACACAGTATGGTGAGAATAAAATAGTCATAGATTGTGAAATTCTAACCTACACAGCATTCGATCAATAGATCTTGGGTATCTCTTGCCACGCGGACATCTTGTGGTAACATCTCCTTAATTATTTTTGTCATCGTTGCTGTCAAGAAATCAAAGTTTCAGTAAGTGATACAAAATTTTATGCCGTAAAAACAAATAAAATAGAACACTTAGTGCCACCAAAACTCAAGGAAAATAATATACCGCAATTAATTACCATTCTATACTTAATCAATTAAACCTACTTAAAAAAATTATCCGTTGGTCCCTTCAACAACCCCTAATAAAAAACGCTAACTAAAAAGAGACTAATTTTCACAAAACATTAATACAATAGAGTTATAACATAACAATCATATACTTGAAAATGAAAAACGTTATAACTGGAAAACCAAAACCCATGCGGATAACTAAGACATATTAGCATATGATTAGGTCAAAGATTGAGTTTCGGTGAATAATACAGAGCCCTGAAGCCAAGTAAAATATCTATCTATCTATGAGACTTTACAGCGAGCAATGTTATAGTGCACGACAGTATGCACCCACGAACCACACGACTTAATATGTGGCATCACTTCACATCCATTGTTTAAATAAATTTTAATTAAAATAAATGGGAAAATCTGAAATTGTGTCCGGGTAGAAAACAAAGTCATGGATTCCACCACAAATTCATGTCGTGTGCATTTTTCTTTTCCAAATATTGTATACTCTGCTGAATTGCTCAAGTCATTAGGTATGTTGAAAACACATGATATCACAAGGAGTGCAGTTTCAAGACGGCTTTATCAAGTCATTAGGTTTGTCAAAAACAGTGAAAAAAAATGCATCATGCAAAAATTAGTTATGATTTCACGAAAACCTAGAGGCATTGCATAATAAAATTTTCCAATTATATCCTCATCCAAATTAACAGAGAAACAAAATTCATCAACGCCAATAACAAATTGATTTCAATTTCCAAGCAACACGATACAAACTATTCAATGAAATTCACCAATAATCGAAAGAGAGAAATACCTTTGGGAAGCGAAGCATCTTCCTTCGATTTGCCAACGATATCCATGGGATCCATAATTTAACCTAAAAAATTAAAAATCGATAAATGGAGAGAAAGCAACACAAAAATTGTAGATCTGAAAAGAAGGAAGGGAGAGAGAAATTACCGATTGAATTGAAGAAGAATTGAGATTCGTGGAGACGAAGACGAAGACGATGAAGGAGGAGGCGCAGAGGGTGAAGAAGACATTGTTGGGTTGATATATAAATTTATGAGATGAGAAGAGAATGGTTTGGTGTTATTCACTTACTTACAGGATGGATAAGAGAACCAATTCTTGTTGTTGCGAGCATACGCTTAGGGCAACACACATTACCCAAAACGCGTTTTCCACTTACTCCTTGACACGCGCACCTACTTTTGTGGGTCCACATAATGTCCGATTCATATTGCAAACTTTAGTCTAGTTTTAATTGTCCAAATTAGTCTCTAAAATCAACATGATTAATATTGTTTTTTAAGGGTATTGTTAACCGGTGGCTCGGGACACTAGTTAAGGCGCTAAAAGTATAAAGAAAAGTCAAATTTTGAATTAAAAAATAAAATAAAATTTAACTTTTAAAAAGTAAAATACACAATTTCCAAGACAATATTTCCTTTTATAATTTCTTAACAAGTGTCCTAGAGACACTCTTTAAGATTTTCTTTTTTTAATTATCTAGTGTGTTGATTTAAGATTTTAAAGTGTTTGTTTTTTTCTTTTGATGTCAATTTTGATAGACTAGTTTAACTTTTTTGAAAAAATATATCTTTTAATTTATGATTTTTTTTATGTGTGTTGTGGTTTTAAATTTTTGTGAATGTTAGTGTTTGTGTTTCTCTTTTTTATATTTGATTTTGCAATTTTTTGAATGTTAGTGTATATGTTGAGGTTTTTGATCATTTTTTGTCACATTCGAATTCATATGGATATATCAAATAAATTGGTTACGAGGTAGGTTTATCTCTTATTATGTTGATAGTATCTATGTTTGTCAACAAGGTTAATTGTTGGAATAACCTATGTAATACATGCAAAAAATTGAAAATAGTTTGTCTAAAATAAAATAAAAATACAAATTTTGCATTTTTTTTAACAAAAATAAAAGATATTCATTCATTAAAATTGATAGAGTATATCGATACAATGAAAATTCGCTAAAAACAAAAAGGATGAATCTGTGAGCAAACTCACAGCATCCATGTTAATAGCATAAGACGGCAAAGTACTAAAACATACACATGTGACTATATTTAAGTCTCTGGAATACTCATGTCTCCGGATCTGCAACGTTGACGACTCCAAAGTCATTGATTGATCTGTACTGGATCGAAGTTGATTTGACAATCTGAATCGAACAAATACTTGAACGAAAACAAGAAAGACAAACAACGTCCCACAACGACGACAAACAAAACAACGTCGCACTAAGACGTCAAAATCACGAAAGAAAAAACAAAATAGATGCGTAAATCATTTATTTCAATAACAAGGAACTAGAAAAACGAGTTAGAAGGGTGATTTTAAGTCAAAAATTGATCTTACATCACCTCTCTTTAATTGATAAAAGAGAGTAAATTAGAGTTTTAATGACGACTTACACAAGAGAAAGATAAGAGAAAAAAAAAGGAATTGGGCTCTCTTCTCAAACCAAAGGTACAAATTTTGCATTTGTAATTTGATACCTTTTTTATTTTAATAACTAGTAATCCAGACACACAGGAGATATTGATGTGATAGAAAATCTTGCCACGTGATTATTGTTGCATGTTTTTTTTATGACGTGATAGTTTTTTTCTCAATTTTTTTTATCCCTTTAATTATGAATTTATTAAACAAGTTATATTTAATTTGTCTCTCGTTTAAAAACTCTAAAATTTGTAACGAATATTTGATGTTGTAAACAAGAAAGCGAAATTACGGAGTGAAATTCGACCCATAAATATATGCTTACTCGAAACGAAATTGCAATTTTGCACGTCTAGGTCGAAAAATTAAAATAAAGGATTCTTCATAATGTTATGAAATTTTGTATATTCTTTCTATATAATTGTAAGTAAAAGTGGATTTGAGACTTGAGAGGGTAAAATATTCATATTTCACAAATAAAAAATTCAAAGAGTTAAAATAATATTAAGATTTAGCGACATATAGTTAAAATCATGAAGTACTCTTATATATAGCGATTGTGACAAAGACTTAAATAAACCAAGATGTTTGGGTTCTAGTGACAAGAGTTCCTTCTAAGGACGTATCCGGAGAATACCGGGTTCGATTCTCAGGGAGAACAACGTTTGGTCAGTGTCAAATATTTGCGGTGACCATTGAAAACATTTGTAAGTTCAAGAACAAAAGTTCAAATGACACATCTTTATAGGGTGCGACTACATATTTAAGACCAATCTTTAATATTTTTTGAAGTACCGACATTAATATTAATACCAAAAAATTAAAGTACATTGTTGATTTTATAGAAGTGGAATTCAAAATTTAGTCTCCGTAAGTTTAACTCAGTTAGTAGATAGATTGTATAATTTATGCAGAGGAGGGGTTCGAACCTCTGACACCTCACTTCTCCACATTTAAAATGTCTGAGCTTCAGCCACTAACTATTTGACAAAAAAAAATCAAAATTTAAAATAGAGGTATGCTCTATTGTAAAATAAAAAATAAAAAAGAGTTTTCCTCTTGATCGATCTCAGCCATTGAATTTTTAACTAACAGATCGAACGATTGGTAATTGAGGTTGATGGTGGACTTGCACCAGCTCCCCCTGGTCGCTAGTCATTGTCTTGTTCTCTCTTCTCAAATTACAGCCATTACGATCAATAATCGCGTTTGGCAAATAGATTCTGCACCGAATTATAGCTTCTGAAAACCCTAATCATTCATCTCTTCACTATTCAACACCAATTTCTCCGGTTCGATTGGAGCAAATAAATGGATTCGGACGAAGAAGATTTTGTTTTCTTCGGAACGCCGATTGAACGTGAGGAAGATTCAATCAGCCGCAAAAAGAAAGCCATTGCCGAATCTTCCGGTCAACTCCGAACTCTCCCTGCGTGGAAGCAAGAGGTAATTGTTAACTCTTTCAACCTTTTTTTGCAGAAATTTTGTTATAGTCATGTTAGTTGATAGGTTGAGAGTGTAATATAGAAGCTTGAACACTGAAGTATATATGGATGTTATGATATGTTATTGTACTTTGTCAATGTTAGTTTTATTTGTGTATTGAGCTTAATAATAGGTATGCACTGACTGTGTAAAATAGTTTTGCATTGTCACTCATTCAATAAGAAACCATCAGTTTGTAATGTCATGCAGCTAATTTCAAAATATCTTTGTGATTTGACAAAATACAAGATGCTCATTGGATGTTACTGTGTAAAACTAGTTTACACTGACATCACATCTTCTATTTTCTCCTGTGTATTGATGTTATCTTTTAGATTAGAAAATCAATTTATTTTGATTTCTGTTTAGTGGATATATATGAGGTTTGTAATCTATATTTGTAAATGGCCATGATGTTGAAACTTTGACATTCATTGTGAATTTCCCTTTTATAAAGTAAGGAATATTCAGGCACTCTTTAACTAATGCTGCATGTATGGTGACTTCAATGGAATTTTTATGTCACTGTCTCCAGGTTAGAGATGACGAAGGGAGGAGAAGATTCCATGGCGCATTTACAGGAGGTTTTTCGGCTGGTTACTATAATTCGGTGGGCTCAAAGGAAGGTATAGGTTCATTCGGGAATTATAATGCCCTCGATATGGATTTGGATTTGAATTTCAGCAGGCCGTGAGTCTTAACCTTAAATTGAATGTGCAGGATGGGAACCACAAACTTTTAAATCGTCCAGGAAGAACAGAGCTGAATTCAAAGAGCAGAACATATTGAATTTTCTAGACGACGACGAGAAAGCTGTATGATGATTAATTCTGTTAATGTATAAATTTGTGCGTGATTTTTATATTATATGCATCTATTTCAGAGCCCTTATGTTAAGGAAGTTTAGATGTAGGTAGAGAAGTCACACTTAGCTGATCCAACTTCTTACTCTAGAACCATTTCGTACAGAATTTCTCTGTAAATATTGATATAGCTGTTATTTATTAACAATTTTTATTATACTTAATTTTGGATTTATCAGTGCCTTTTTACGTTCTTCTGCATTGTTTCCTATTTTGATACGGAGCAGTCTTTATTAACATTAACATTATTAGAATAAGATATTTATATTTAATCTTCCTTGAGATTTCTAAATATTGTACAAATACCCACTTAAAATGGGAAAAGTTAGAAGCGCATTACCTGAATAGAACGAAAAGGGATATTTGTTACATTGAAGTTCTCAAATACGGGAAAGTCTGTTCTATTACAAATTACAGTATAAAGTAGGAATTTTATTGTAATTGTTTTTTGGGGCGGGGGAGAGAGGATATTATTTGAGTAGTTCAAAATGTTTAGGGAGGGTTATGTATTTCACAGATAACATCAGGGTAGGGGGTATTTTTCTATGCTTTTCTAAAGGAATCTTAATCAGAAACTATGTTGTTAAGACGGTGACACTACCAGTCTATCATTAACCCAACCACAACATTTCTGTGATGTGGCTGAAGTCAAGTAGGCAAGGTTACTGACTCAATTGGTTGCTGGGGCTTCAACATCTGTCGTTCTTTTTCTTTCTTTATTCCTTGTGTTCTAACCTACCCTTTGGATGTGTTTTAGGATCTGGAAGGTCAGTTTTTGGGGACATCTTCACAGTTTGACACATTTGGTTCCACAGCTGCTGAAATTGCTCGCAAACAAGCTGAGAAGGAACAGAAACAGAGGTGCATTTTGTTTGTCTGAATATTTGGTTTTTGATTCCTTGTTCTATGATTTTATTGTTGTATAGAGAACACATACACTTGAAAATTTATGCTTCTCCCAAGATAGGAATAATAGCATAAAACTGTCATCAAGTAAATTATACACTATAATTGGGAAAACTCCTTCAACTCCAAGAGAAAGAAGCAAGATAGTATCCTACAGATCTGAGCACCAACTAATATTATGTCTAAGCATTAGAATTTCAATTTTTTTGAAGGTTAGATAAAACATCGGTAATAAGGAATTTAAAACAAAAATCCCTAAATTTACACTCAAAGCCCCCCAAAAATTTCCGCCCAAAGCGAATATATGCTAAAATTCCATTCATCAATTTTTTTGGGTGGTGTACCACAGAGTCCAAACTGGCAAGTTTCAAAAAGTGGTATCCTCTACTCTCCTTTGATTTCCTCCCCTAGCTCCAGGGGATGGGGAGATGAAGGCTTTGGACAGAGAGGAAATAGGACGTTTCTCACGTTGAAGCTAAAAGCTATTGTTTATTCGCGCGCTCTCTCTCTCTCTGGTTTTAGTTAAATATTAAATTCCAGTATTACACTTGATGGTACTTTGTATGCCATTAGGTTCTCTTGTATCATGAAATAATGTATGAATCGTGGACCGCCATTCCGTAACTATTTTGATGTTTGACCCTTGGTAATTTTGCCTTATTCATTTATGTTTTCCTCTTATAATTTTCTTATTCATTTCCTTTCTTTAATCTAAATAATCTTTATGTGTCTTTATCCCCACTTTTTATCAATGGACTATGTGCACTTGTGCTTAAAATAATAACCAAGCTTTAATTCTTCTTTGGGTAATTACTGATCTTATTCACAGTTTGTTTGTATTTTTTTTTGTCTCATTGCAGGCCATCCATAATTCCTGGACCTGCTCCTGATGAATTAGTTATTCCAGCCACAGAGTCTGTAGGTCTGTTCCACTTAATTCAAATAGCATCTTCTTTAAATGTACTGTTATCCCTCCCTTACCTCTTTCATGGTGCTTTTAAGGGGTAAAACTGCTGTTGAAGATGGGATGGAGTCGCGGTCGCTCAATTAAGGATTCACATGCTGATGCACTCTATGGTATGGTATCCCGTTCCCATTTTCGTCGTTTCAATTTTTGCATTCCATTTTGTTTTTATTCAGCCTTCTTATACAATACTCATCAAATATAAACTGGATAGTAAGGAAGGGTATTCTTAAGTTTTAGTTTTACCACATTTTTAATTATCAACTGGGACTGTAGTAATCATGTTGCTTTTCTTCCTTCTGAGTAAAATTACTGGATCACATAGTAGTTATATATCCTTCTGTCGCTGGACTTGGATAAGGATTCCTTTTCCCTCCCCCAATCTTTAATTGCAATGATATGAATTTTTATGTTTATAATTTTCTAAGATTAAACGCGCTTTCATATTTTCAGCACATATGCAAAAGGAAAGTAGTTTAGGTGAAATTTATAATGATTTTATGTAATATTGGGTATGTAAATGTTTATATTACACTAATTGTTCCATTTTTTCCATTGGGATGTTCATCTGTCTTTTACTATAATACTTTTGGAAGGGCATATTGATCTAATCCAAACAATACTTGCACTGGTTTTCTATCGGATGGGAGTGCACCTGGCATTGGTGCTCTTTCAATTTATGACAATTGATAATAAATCCGCGCTTTTATAAAGATATTTTATTTCATGAAATAACTGTTAGCTTAATTTTTTTTTTTTAAAACTCGGTATCCGACCCATGGATCAACTGACCTGAGGTATCCTCAAGTGGGTTAAAAATAGTTTTTAATCTAGAAAAAATGACATTTATAACTTTAACCCGTTTTCTTAAGCTCTTAATTTTAGTTTTAGTTTTGAAGTAGTTTTTAAAGATGCCAGGCCAAACACCCTACGCATTGTTTATAAAGATTGAGTGCTCCTCGTTACAAGCCGGTTTTGGGGGATGATTTTGGCCCTAAGCCCAAATTCGAAGATATTTTATACTTCTAACTAAGATACATCTCGTAATCTTAATAATCATTATAGCCATTCATTTTGTCTATTTTTATTTTTTTAGGACTCGTCTGTAAACCAATATCAACTGTTTTCAGTTTATTTTAATAAGCTCCCAAATCTAACTTATTATGAATAAGCGCTTAATTAAACTCCCTAGATTAGCTTATTTAACAAGCTTTTAGTTATGCTGTTTACCCAAATGCATCCATTTTTTCCATTTATATGTTACATTTAGGCTATTGTCAGATTACTATCTAAATTAGTAGGCTTTCATGCAATATTCATATAAGATTGTCTGTGTAGATGCTAGAAGACAGGCTCGGAGAGCTTTCATAGCATTTTCTTCAGATGATACAAAAGTGAAGGTTACCCAGTCTGAGCCTACCAAGGGTGATATTGTAAACTTCCCCGACCAGCCCGTGAACGATGATACTCAGTCTTCTAAGAGCACACCGGTGAGAAATTTCCCTTACTAATCCTATATAAGTCTTATAAATTTCGTATATGATAATCTTCTTATCCTCATGTCTTTTATATTTGCTTCTGGAGGATTCTGCGTTCATTTTGACCCATCTAAAAGCACACCAAAATTTTTGTTTGGTTCTTTGCTGAACTCTGATGAATGATAATTATAATATTTTTTAGATTGCAGGTGGATCCTTATTCATCGAATCTGAGTTTCAACAAGTATTTTAGCATAAGTGATCTAGCTTGCTCAACTGCTTTAGAAAATCATTTTTATTAGCTATACCCTTTAATTATAAGCACTTGTCATATTGATTTTGCATTTCGGATTTTGGGAATAGCAAACACGAACATCATCAGATGATTAATATTTGAATAGATTCAAAAACTTTACTAAGGCCAATTTTAAGATATTTGGATGAAGTACAAGTACAACACAATCTTGTGCTAGTTTGAATGCTACAAGCATGATATGCATTATACAAATTTTCAATTCAATAGTGGATATCATTAATTTGTTTATAGCTCTCATTCCTCAACAAACACACATTGTCTTAATTATTTTAAGGCTATGCTAACTTGTGCCCCAAGGGCACATGTTAAGCAACCAAAAAATAGAAATATTCCCTTAAATACTTGTGCATTCAATTAATTAAAAGTTAAAAAATTAAATTCAATGTATGAATTCCAACAAAGAGTTTCTACATTTGACTCATTAACTTGTGCCCGTTAGCATTTCCCTTATTTTAATTCAGTTTAGCAGTTGTTTTGTGTGAATTTTTAGCTGGTTGTAAGTATATCTATCAATGATGGCCATATGTTTCTTATCTTCAGGTTTACGTACTCAACCCAAAGCAAGACCTGTATGGATTAGGTTTTGATCCTTATAAGCATGCTCCTGAGTTTAGAGGTATGTTTTTAATTGATCTACATGTGGATTTTGTTGATGTTGTTGCAGGTGATTGGCATTAAACCATATTCTCTTCAATTTGTTTCAGAGATAAAAAGGTCACGCCCATCCAGCAAAACGGGATCAGGGCACAGCAAAAGCTTTTCCACTAGAGACAGTCTTTTTGGTTTTAAGTGTAAGAAACTTAAAAATTAAAACTGATATGATGATAATCCATGATCTTATTTTCTGTTTGCCAATATCTGGAATTTGTTCTCACAATATCTTGCCCTAAGTTGATTTATCTCCCTGTTTCAATTCATCAGCTGGAAAGGCTGCCCCTGGTTTTGGAATTGGTGCACTTGAGGAACTTGATGCTGAGGACGAGGATGTCTATGCCACTGGTCAGTAGCTCTCTACTCTTTCAATGTTAAGATTGAAAATAATGTAGTTTAGGACCTACTTTGGTGTGCTTGATTGGGTAAGACATGATAATATCAAACTTGATGATCTGATGCATGATAAAATTTTAAAACTATAGCGTGTGTAGTGTGACATTGTATAAATAAGATACTATATATTTTTTTTTTTTGAAAGAAATAAGATACTATATTTTTAAGGTACTATATTGTATAATATACTACGTTTTATGTTTGGTGGTGATGTTACTGTATGGGATAAAAATACCCTTTACTTAAATATTATGATATATTAATCTAAATCTGTTATGATATACTAGTATTAAGAGAAACAAAAGCTCCCAAGGTCGAAGGAATAAACTCATGCCCACTATCATTCAATATAAAAACAAATGATGTTTGAACCCGGTATAAAATCCCATTATCTGAGCAGACTAACTATTCTCAATTGAGACAACAGTATTAGGATATCTTAAACAAAGCATTTAAGAAGAAATGGATGCAGAGGAACATTCATCCTTGAAGATATATGCTCGAAGAGTATCTAGACGGAATTAAGAAGGCCTTATACTGACCTTTTTTCTTTCTATGAATTGCCTTTGGTAGTCTACTCATTATAATATAGTATAAAAATACAACTAAGCGGTATGGTTCTCATTGATATGCAAACTTACCTCAGTTCCTCCACGAATTTTAAATTAATCAGCTATGTACGTTCTTGAGCTACTTCTTCCCACTACTCATTGCTTTATCGTAGCAAAATTACAAATATCTGGAAGAAGAGTCAGGACAGAATGCAAAAACACAAGATAACATGTATTGCAAACTAGGAAACTACAATTCTCATGCCTAAATCAGGTGAATTGTCCAAATCCTAAATGCTAAATATTAAGGACGTATAAGAATATGGTCATTACATGCACTTAACAGAACACGTCCAGTCTTGCACCTTTTCCACCTTAAATTATCATAACCCACATTAAATACAGGTTCACAGCTATCGGGTTCTAAATGCTTGTAAAGTATCACTTCATATATTTTCAATCTCAATATTCACTTTGAGACAGAATCAGCAAATCTTACCTGCTACTCTTATTGCTTAAATTTTATAAGTAAAGCAGTCCATATAATTTTTTGAGATTCCAGTGCGTGCGTGCGTGTGTGTGTGTGTGTGTGTGTATATATATATATAATTAAATTCATTATAGATTCCTCTGCTCAACTAGCCAAAGTAGCAATAAGTCTTGTGCTTTCAATATTTTTTATTTTTTATTTATCAAGAGAGTAAATTTATTTTAGGTAAGCTTGAGAAGTGTAAATTTTGTCCTATGGAAATGTGAAAAAGGTCATAAGGTCAGCGTGTTGTAACTTTTTTTTTTTTTTTTTTTTTTCAGGTTATGAAATTGAAGATGCTTATGTTCAAGAAGAGATTGAGGAGCCTTCAATGTTGATCCAAGAAAAACCGAAAAAGGAAGTTCAGAAGGACCAGGGTAATCTTCCTGGTTTCAGAGCAGCATCCAATTCTGACTATAAAATGGAAAGGTAAGTGATACAGTTTAAAAATCTTTATTTTGTTAATTGTGTAGAATTTCTAATTTCTAATAGCACTGGTTTGAGTTAATGTTAATGCTTGGGGTCTTCGGATCTGAAATCAGGATAATATTTTGGCACTTTTTGGGGTTTGAGGTCTACATAATATATGCTATCTTGTTAATTCTTGTCTATTTGGTATTTATATATGTTCTACTTTTAATGACTATTGTAAAAATTGCTTTTCAGATTTGAGGCTCCTCTGGTTCCCAAGGATTTCGTGCCCCATCATACATTTTCTGGACCTCGTGAGATTAACCGCCAGAACTATGAGGTCCCTCCACCAGATGTTCCTCCTCCTGAGGATAGCACTTTAAAATTATTAATGGAGGGGGTTGCAAATCTGGTAGCTAAATGTGGAAAAGTATATGAGGATCTATCTAAAGAAAAAAACCGATCAAATCCATTGTTTAACTTCCTCTCTGGAGGAACTGGCCACGATTATTATGCAAGGAAACTGTGGGAAGCACAGCAGAAATGCAGCGATCAAACTAGGGTGCAGTTGGATGGAAAAATGCCTCCTGGTGTGCAAAGGCTGACAGCTGAGAGTCGAGGTCAGATCTTAGGGGAAAAACCTCTAGAGAAAACCTCTGAAGATCCATCCTCATCCATTTCTTCTACTGATATTCAGCTCCAATATAATCTAATAGATACATTTACCAAGTCTGGATCATTTGTAAGTAGCGCAATCTTTCTGCTTCTAAACTCCTAATTGATTATTAGGGAATATTTCTATTTTTCTTCTGGTAGTTTGGTAAATAAGCTCTGTAACCACAAAAAAAAAAAAAAAAAATAATCAAGCTATATAACCGAAAAATACTAATCAAGCTGTGGCTTTAACTCAAAGAACTCAATTTACGTGATTTTTAATTTCCTTTTCATGAATCTTTACGTCATTTAGGGTACAATCTGAATCATTATTGGTCAGACTTTTGACATGTTGCACTTTATGTATGACATTAGACTTGGGGTTATGCTGGTCTTTGCATGAATCCCACTAGAAACTATAATGCGGTGTTGTCCTCCTTGTGGAGATACCCCTATTCCTTCGCAAGACTTTAAACATTCTATTATAACTTCTAAAAAACTTGGATCTTTACTCATTTTTATTTCCTTACTTTTGATCCAGAGTGAATTATCAGAATTTGAAAAGCCTTTCAAGGATGATCCTGCAAAGCAAGAAAGATTTGAGCAGTTTATCAAGGAGAAGTATAAAGGTGGACTACGCTCTGGAAGTTCGAGTTTAGCTGGGAATATGTCAGAAGCTGCCCGTGCTCAAGAGAGACTATCTTTTGAGGCTGCAGCTGATGCAATAGAAAAGCGAAAACAGAGCAGAGGAAGCAAGCTTTCCATTCCATCTTCCATGGATTTCATCACAGGTGGTGTGATGGAGTTCACGTCTGGTGCAATAGAGGTATGACTGTGGCGATGTTCCTTTTTTTTTCTTCTTCCCTTGTGTCTTTGCCTCGTTGGCCTAAGTCATTTGATGTGTTCTGTGCAAACAGCCAACAAAAGACCAGCCAGCTGTAGATTTTAAGGAGAAAAAAATGTACCCAAAGAGGGAGGAGTTTCAGTGGCGTCCTTCACCTCTTCTCTGCAAGCGTTTCGATCTTGTTGATCCTTACATGGGAAAGGTACTTCAAGTAGCTTGCTATATTATATTTTTTCTTATACTAGTTTTATTGTTTGATGTGGTTTCACTCTTTACGCTCAGTATTTTAACAACGTTCTGCTCTATATAGCCTGCACCTGCTCCACGGATTAGGAGTAAGATGGATACATTGATTTTTACATCAGATTCAGTGAAGGGTAAAGTGGAAGAGCCCGTGACTGCAAAGAAAGACATTTCAACCTTGCAACAATCTGCTAATAAAGGCATAAACAGAAGTATAGCTGAAAATGAAACTGAAGAGGAAGTGGAAGTTGAAAATATTGAAAGGCCAGTTGACCTATACAAGGTAACAACCAATTTCTAATCCTCTATGATCGCCCTTTTATGGTTAATACTTCCATGTGAAACCATTTCTTTCTTTAGTCCTTGCTAAATCTTATTGCATTAATTTTTTGTGATGAGGTTTTTTGTTTTATTTTATTATTATTTATCTATTTTATTTTAAAAAGAGAATGTTTGTGATGCCTTGTTTGTTGGTGAACATAAAAACTTGGGGTAGCTTTTGATGACACTACATTTTTGTTTGATTCTCAGAACTGAGCATGTGTCCGAACTTGTAAACATGAATTCTTATGCTCATTTATCTAATGCATATCGTATATGATATTTCACTCCCAAGCCACTGGTACCCATAAAAAGTTCGTTTTTGCAGGCTATTTTCTCTGATGATTCAGACGATGAAGGGGAAGACAATAATATTGTAAAAGTAGAGAATCAAGAAAAGAAAGCTGAAGTAGCTAACACAGCATTGAGCCGTTTGATTGCTGGTGACTTTCTGGAATCTTTGGGCAAGGAACTAGGGATTGAGGTTCCTCCCGATACACCTTACCCTACCCAAAAGTCAGGCAAAGATGCTCCCCTGAAAGAAAATGTTAATGAGTATGCAAAACCTGAATTCATGAACGGTGAAAACAATAGTGTGGTGTCATTGAAACATGATTTGCCACAGGATCAGTACAATGCCCATGAGGCTGGTCCCTCAAGAGGCGACAACAGTTATGGAAATATGCTCGATAGTCATAGCATCAGAACCAAGGGAACTAGTATCTCCGATACGAAATCAAGGAAGTCTAATGGGGAGAAGTGTGAAGATGA